>ERZ1292642.36-Hain-H14-01um-R1-36-length-68591-cov-12_pt1 | contig 24995 bp, 32 predicted proteins | sample MGYA00564403_ERZ1292642 | MGnify/ENA primary metagenome ERZ1292642 (study PRJEB36523, sample SAMEA6512643) | groundwater metagenome | collected 2019-01-09 | study: AquaDiva: Metagenomics assemblies of 32 groundwater samples
GTGGTGACAGCCACGTTGCGGTGTCGCACTACATGTCCCGCTCGCCGGTCTGGCGGTACTCGTGGTGGACGTTGATCTTCAAAGTGCGGGTGTCGAGACCCTGCGTGCGCGCCCAGACGATGACAGCGGCCTTCATAGTCCAGTGGCCACGCGACACTGTCTCGCCGTACTCGTTCTCAGCTTCCCAGCCGCCACCAGGTCGGTTCTCACGCCAGGCCGTGTGCAGAACGGTTCCCGCGAGCTCACCAGCGAGGATGAGGCCCTTGGTGGGGGTCACCAGGGTTACGTTGACCACCGGCTGCTCGGCCTCGACGGCTTTGTGACCAGTCATCTCAGCGGTCGCCGGGTCGTACTCACGGCGTACCTCGATATCCAGACGACGGATGTCGAGTCCCGCCTTCTGCGCCCATACCAGGACAGCGTCCTGCATGCACCGCTGGTGGGAACCCACCCGCTCGCCATGCTCATTTTCGGCTTCCCACCCGGCATGCGAGCGGTTCTCACGGACCGCCGTGTGCAGCACAGTGCCCACTGTCCCGGGCCGCTGACCCGTTGAGATGAAGCCCTTGGTGGGGCTCACCATGTTCACCGTCACCTGGGTGCGGGTCTCGGCCTTGATGGCTTCCAGGGACTCAACCTCAGCGGCTTCCAGCGCCTCGGCCTCAGTGACGGTCTCAGTGACGGTCTCAGTGACGGTCTCAGTGACGGTCTCGGCGTTCACCAGGGACTCAACCTCGGCGGCTTCCAGCGTCTCGGCTTCGGCAGCGGCCTGCGCGTCCATCTCGGCAGCCTCGATCTCGGCGGCCTCTCGGTTGATCTGCGCCTGCGCCGCCTTCTCGCAGTTCTTACAGACCTTGCGGGCGCTGACCTTGGCGGCTTCCAGGGCCTCGGCGGCGGTCTCGAAGGACTCGCCGACCGCCAGGCGACCCCGGGTGAGGGTGGCGCAGGCGCTCTCGGCGTTGTAGGTGACGACCCCGGTCTCGTTGGCGTCGCCCTGGTCGGCGTCGGACTTGCAGGCCAGGCCGCTGATGTGGTTGGTGGCCTTGTTGTAGCGGATCGTGTAGTTCTTCATGGTGTTCCCTTCGCGGTGTTCCCTGCTGACAAGAAGAACTCTACCTGAATGCAGGTTGCATTGCAACACCTGGACGCAAAGAAGGGGTGTCGCAACCGTTGCGTGGCTGCGACACCCCTTCTGACCTGCGTGTTTACGCTAGGTGCTTCGAACATCGATCTTTGCCGTAAGACTTCCTGCGACGGCAATTACGCCCTACAGCGATGGGCATGTTGCACCAGTTGCGGGGGTCGTGACCTGAACAGAACGCCCCGTCACGCGCCTGATTGATACAGCCGAAGCCGCGCGATGTACGCGCGGCACACAGCACCCCAGGCATCAGGCGTGACCATTCGCGTGGTCCACGGCATTGCGGTAAATCGTGTGGCCAACGGTGCCCGGCTTCGCTTCCGGTCCGGCGGTACGGGTGGCACCGAAGCGCTCACCGTTGCGCACAGACCAGTACGTGACGTACGCGGTCGGCTTCCACCCATTGGGCGCGTACACGAGTACCGGCCGACGGTCTGCCGGGGTGAGTTCCGCCAGGACGTAGTCCTTGCCCTTGACGGTCACTACGCGGCCCATGACGTCGCCGCTCTGTCGCTTGTAGATCAGGGCGGTACGGTCGACCGGCTTCGGGGCTTCCAGCTCGGGCGCTGACAGCTTGGGGTTCGCAACCCGGATCAGCTTGACCTTACGGCCGTCCTTGTACTCGATCGCGTAGTCAGTGCTGTTGATGCTGGACATCACCTTCACGTTGCGCCGGGTGGCGCCCATCATCGCCTCGTTGATCTCATCCAGTCCGGTCCGGATGCCGAAGAAGGCGACGACACCGTTCTCAGTGCGCTCGTACACGTAGGTTGCGGGCATCTCGTTCACGGTTTCTATCCTTTCGCGGTGTTCATCTGGGTTGCCCCTGCTGACAAGAAGAACTCTATCCGTATGCAGGTTGCATTACAACACCTGGACGCAAAGAAGGGGTGTCGCAACTGTTGCGTGGCTGCGACACCCCTTCTGACCTGCATGTTCAGTTATCGAAAGGCACCGTCACGTCGCCGGTGGGTCGCAAGGCAGATACCAGTGTGTCAAGCCACTCGGGAAGGTTAGTGTCCGCCTGTACGTCACCCCTGATGGTGTGCCAGTAGGCTCGGTGGGTGCCCTTCCCCAGAAGTTGGGTTCCGTCGGTAGCAGGCTTCAGGACCCGGAAGCCGGTTACTTCGACGCTGCTTGCGACCCAGCCATGGGACTCGAACCGGTACTTGATGTAAATGTAGTCCGGCTGAATGTCACGGGACAGGTGGGTGACGGGCGTCTGAGGCGCCCCAGTCAGCGGGGCGCGGATAACTGCTTCTACCCGGACGTTGCCGTGAGTGCTGATGACCATGATATTCCGTTCCTTCGTCTCGGTTGCTTCACCACCGACTGTACACACTTTGCACCGAACATGCAACACGACCCCGGAACTTATTCCAGGGCCGTGTTGCATGTTGGATACCTCAGTGTCGTGACAGCACCCACGAATCAACCATTGCGACGAAGCTCTTGAGGCCCCCTACGTCGTAACCAGTTGAAGCAAGCTCTTCGTTGGTGTGAGTGGCACTGTGCCGTGATGCTGGTAGTTCAGCGCTCTTCTCATCTGTCGCAGTACCGCGATGCGTGCAACCGCTCACCGAGCACACCCACTGTGCGGCGTTACCCGTATTGGCCCGCAGAGTTCGGTCAGTGTCACTGATGATCCAAGGCATGGTCTTCATTGCGTCTATTCCTTCGTCTCGGTTCATTCGACTATCACCCTATAGATCCTGAGTGTGACGTGCAACATGGCCTCGGAACTCATTCCGGGGCCATGTTTCCAACGACTTGTTTATGCAGGTCAAAGCTCTTCTGTGACATCCGCATGATGCACATCGTGTTCGGCTGTGTGGAACCACAGCCACTTTTGGCGAGTAGGAAAAAGTAGTACAAATGCACCCAAAATGAACAACCCGTAGCCACACCAGAATAACCAGCGAGGCATTTCGACAAGGGCTGAGATGATGAAAAAGGTCACCCCTAACCCGTACCAGATGGCCCAAATGCCCAGGCTGGAATAGTCCACATCCTTAGAGGAAGGCTTACGGTGGCCCCGGTAGGGGCAGCCATGCTGTTTGCAGTGACATACAACGCGGAAACGCGGATGGTCAGGCATCGTCTGAGAGTAATGATGGCCACGTAACCGCGTCCAGACTGCTCTCACTCACAGGCAACGGATATGGTACGGGCTGGCCGCCACCGATCCACCCCACCGGCTGGCTCACGTGGTGATAGCCCATGGCCGCCAGCGCGAAGGCATCCGCCTGGTCATAGCGTCCGTCCTTCACCTTGACGCGATGCAAGTCGAGTCCGTGACGTCCGTACAGTGCGGCTACTATGTGCCGCTTGGTGGCTGTACCCGAACCCGCCGTGTAGCGCTTGAGGGTCTTCGGTGGAACCACCGCGTATGGGACGCCCAGACACCACAGGCGGTGTCGCACCATGATCCTGAGGGCGGCTAGCTCTTCGTGACCGGGACCCCGGCTGCCGTAGGAAGAACCTTCGATCACTACCAGGTCAGCGCAGCGCCCGTACGGCATAGCATCGGTCCACTGGGTGGGCGACAGGACAAAGGAATGAACCTCTCGAAGCAAATGGTTCAGGCGTTTTTCCAGGCAGTCTTGTGAACTCGTTGAGATGGCGTGTACCGACTGTCCATCTGATAGACCGGTGGATGTCAGGCTGAGGTCCAGTCCGACTACACGCAATCGATAACCATCCATGTCATGAACCTTCTTCGCGGTCGTCACATGGGTCGGTGGACTCGGTGGACTCGGTGGACTCGGTGGACTCGGTGGACTCGGTACTGTTGACTGTGTGCTGATTCTTTGCCGTACCGGCCAAGCGCCATGCAGGCGTGATATTCGCCTTACGGGCCAGCCTCAGGACGTGGTTGCGGTCGATTCCCACAGCATCCGCGATAGCAGACGGACCTAGTACCCTTGATGCGTATGTCAAGGACACGACACGATCTCGTTCAGCGCGCTCGTCTTTGACGTTGCGGACCGCAACACGCTGCGCATCGGCAACGCTGGTCAGGCGTTCCACAGCCGTACTGTGCAGATCATGAACGGCATCAGGTACCGCGCGAGTCTGCTTGCCCTTGACGGTAGTGCCGTGAGCAGACCAGACACTGTCCACATAGTTGCGGTCCCGCCCGATAGCGGCTGCTATTTCGTTGACAGTGATGACGCCGCTCGGCCGCTCAGTAACGATGGCTTCGCGCAGATTCCGCATGGCATCCCGGGCGGTCAGGATCGCCTCATCGAGATTGTCACGCACCAGGTTAAGAGAAACTATCGCTGCAAACGACTGCCTAGTCAGATTTTCTGTGATGTCCGGCGCATCCATAATGTTCACGTCCTCTCACTAAATAATCTTATCTATCGTTGCCATGATGGCACAGCTGAGAAGTCGATGCAACCCACTGCATCGACTTCTCAGCTGTTGGCGTGCCGGACAGTTCCGTCACACAGCTACCGGTACCGGCTGGACGTAACTACCGAAGCGTGCATCAAGCACCCGACTTACCTTCGCAGCGGCCAGCAGATCAGACGCCTGACCCTTCCGGCAGCCTTCCGGCGCTTCGATACCCCTGCGCTTCAAAAGGCTCGTCTGAGCGCCACTAGCAGGCGTACGACGCCAACTGGCCTTGCGGTTGTTGTACGTGAAGCCGGTTTTCTGTGCGTACTGTTCCATCGCGCTGCGCGCCTCATCGGCGGGCAGCGCACCCGCGTCCAGCCGCTTCACAGGGGCCTTGGGGCTGCTGCCTTCCACCAACCCCTGAAAATACCCACCGTCCGGGCACGGCAGTAGAAACAGATTCACGTCCGATCCGACCGCCAGGAAGCGGATACCCGCCTCGGTGGACAGCCACGTATACGAGCTGCCTGCCAGTTCAGCGCCGAGAATATCCACCTCTACGAGGTTGCGCAGAACGTCTGCGTGAACTTCCTTGGCTTCCACAATGGGTGCACCGGCGCGGCACTGGCAGTCGTCGCTGAGATTGCAGACGCAGTGAACCGACCCGTCAGGCTGCTCGCCCTCACAACCGCAACCACAGTCGCCGCTATGCCCGGCGCAACGGCATGCCTTCGAGAGCGCCTCGTGTTGCTCGATGCAACGGCAGCCACACTGACGGATGCCGCACTTGCAACGGTCGGTGCAGCCACACGACAGGCAGTTGCAGTCACACTTCGAGTTGCAGTCTGATTCCAGGTCATTCACACCAGCCAGCGAATGATTGAGTGACGCACCGGCAACATCAAGAACCAAGCAGTCGCTCTTGCCGCTGGTAACTCGAAGGCCCCTGCCTACCATCTGGATATACAGGCCCGGGTTGATAGTGGGACGGCCGATGATCACGCAGCTTGTGTGAGGGGCGTCGAAGCCCTCGGTGAGCACCATGCAACTGACAAGAACCCGCGTAGTGCCGCCGCTGAAGCGCTCATAGGCTGCCTTGCGCTCAGTGCTCGGCGTCTCACCCGTGATGATTTCCGCAGCGATGTCACGTTCCTGGAACGCACCCGCCAGGCTCTTAGCCGTCTGTACATCGGGCATGAAGGCGATGGTCGGTCGGTCGGACGCGGATTGAACCCAGCTGTCTGCGATCACGTCGAAAGCGGCTGTGTCCATCAGCGCCGCTGAAAGGTCCCCGGTGTTCAGATCACCGCCCGTGATGCGGGTAGACGACAGGTTCAAACCGGGAATACTGATCGAGCGGGCCACAGCCGGTGCCAGAAAACCCTGTTTGATCATCCAATGGATTTTCTTGCTGTATGCCACCGACTGCCACACGTCCGGCAGACCGCCATCCATGCGCGTAAGGGTGGCTGTGAAGCCCACAGTGGGTGTCTGCCGGTCGTCCATGCAGCCGTAGTGGTCCAACACCGCCCTGTAGCTCTTGGCCGCGTAGCGGTGGCACTCGTCAACGATCACCAGGCCGATACGATCAACGGATTCCCGGCGCTTGGCACGGGCGAGGGTCTGGACAGACGCGATGACGACATCGGCGAATCGGTGTTCCTTAGCGCCACGGTCACCTTTCACAATGGCTGTCCAGATGCCCGGAACCATTGCCTTGATCTTGTCTTCAGCTTGTTCAAGCAGCTCTTCGCGGTGAGCCAGGACCAAGATGCGCTTGCCGTCCTTCCGCAGACGCTCGATCTGCGAAGCGATGAGGCCACTGAAACAGACGGTCTTGCCCGCGCCGGTCGGAAGAACTACCGCCGGGCGGTTGATGCCCTCGGACCAACTGGCTTCGATAGCGGCCAGCGCTTCGGACTGGTAGGGGCGCAAGTCAAACACAGAGGTTCCTTTCGGTAGTGGATCGATGCAACACGAGTATAGCAACACCTCACTAGACATTGCAATATCTAGTGAGGTGTTGCGGTGAAACGGCAGCTCAGAAAGATGACGTGTGGGGTGTACCTACCCGGTGGCTCGCATGTGCGCTGTCATGTCCCGGAAGCCTGCAAGAGCAACCAGGCTTGTCGCACCGGTAGTAGATGAAGGCTTCCGTCACCAGGGTCGCGTAGCCCTCGTGGATGCCGGTGCTGCCGTCGGGACGTGGCCACGTGGCGCGGACCTGGTCACCGGCGACGATAGGAAAGAGTGCCAGTTGAACGCTCATGTAGGTTCCTTCTGGTAGCGGGTCTGTGCAACACGAGTATAGCAACATGAACTGAGGTATGGCAACGCAACACCCCGCCTGCAATGCACGTTGCAGGCGGGGTGTTGCGTTGAAACAGCCGGTCAGACCAACGTTCAAAGCGCCGGGAATGAGATCTTCTCGTACAGGTACCACCTTCCGTCGCCCCATTGAAGAACACGGACAGCGTTCACGGGACCTTCCCCGCGTTCTGCGCGCAACCTGTGGATGGTTACGTGGTCGTAGGCGGCTTTACTGCTGCGGAAGTCCGCCACGGACGGAATCGAACCATCAGAGCTGAAAAGACGCACTCGCCACGGCTTACTGGGACGTCGAACAGACATGATTTGTACCCCTCACTGATCAGCGGTGTTGGTCAAATGGTTCGTGGCACATCTCGCAGAGACCGGGTGAAAGCTCGCTGCCCGAGAATCGGTCGCAACGTTCTAACCATGCACGCTGCTGCGGATCCGACGCCCATTCAGTGACCGACACCTCAGGATCCACTGGCTTGTCCTGTCGAGACACCCAGGCGGGTGTCAGACCGTCGCGCTCGTATCGTTCGAGGTCTGCACCTACGGACTCTTCTACGGTCTTCCTAACAGCGTTCTGGATGTCTTCACCGACTAGATACCGCACGTACCCCGATTCGTCGTCCGGATCGTTCGAGTCCGACTCACCGTCGATAGCGACGCCCTTGCCAGTCGCCTCGATCATCAGGCCGACCAGCTTGATCAGGTCGTTAGCTATCCGATCTCGGTCATCGGGATCCGTGTAGACCAGGTCAGCCACGTCACGTGCTGCGGCTTGGATTTCGTCCCAACGGTTCATTTGGTTCGTTCCTTTCGTCGTGCTGTTGGTGGTCAGTCGTTCGGGTCGACGCCGCAGCGACGACAGGTCACTTCGTCATAGTCGTGCTCGGGGTACGTGTGCCCGCTGGCGTTAACACACTGCGTGTCCACCTCAAATACCGAGTACCTCTCGGCGAGGTAAGCAACCAGTCGGCTCTCTGCGAGCTGCTTCACAACCTTGAGAGTCTTCCCGAGGCCGTGAATGAACCGATCGTCCGGGCCCCAGCCACGGACTACCCAGTCACCACCGCGCTGCGGCTGGTCACAGGTGAAGTTCCAGCCGTGTGACTGGGCGTGGTGCGTGCTGTTTGCGGTGCCCCAGCCCTTCTTAGGGGTCCATGTGAGTACGGGCACAGCTGCGTCCTGTGTCGAGTCCTTCTGGGCGCCAGGTACCTCATCAGCCAGGCACACCAGGTCCTCTACGAACCGCTTCGACTGCTTCAGCGTCTTGGCATCGCGGTAGAAACTCAGCGAGCCGCTGGGATCCCACCCACGCGTGTGCCAGGAACCCTTATACGGCTGGTCGATGGTGAACTTCCAGCCGTGCGCCTCAGCACGATATGTATTGACGTTCGGATACATCGTGTCCCGCTTCCACACCAGCACGGGTGGTGTTGCGCCCGGCGACAGGTTCTTCTCGTTGTCGGTCATGAAGCAACCATACCGCACATTGCCGTTACTCGATGGCAACCTGCTGCCGGGACATGGCAAAGAAACGGTAAAGCGCCGACAGCGACAAGCCACGCCTAACGGACACACGCGACAAACTAACGCGGACTTTCGCGGGTGTTCCGCGAAACGTGGGAAGCTCATCGTTGCAGGTCAAAGGCTATGTGAGGGTAAGAAGTTCCACGTTTCCGCGCTGGAAGTGAGTAGCTGTCGTATAGGGGTATTTCATGTACCCAGTTACTTCATGCATGCGCGCGCGTACGTAAGGTAACTGGAACCACATATACCTACATGTATAGAGGTCTTCACTTCCAGCGCGGAAACGTGGAACTTCTTACCCCCACATAGCCTCTGACCTGCAACGATGAGCTTCCCGCGTTTCGCGGAAGTCCCGCGAAAGTCCGCGTTAGTTTGTCGCGTGTGTCCGTTAGACACGAGTTGTCGCTCTCAGCGCTTTACCATTTCTTTGCCATGTTCCGGTAGCTGGTTGCCACGTGAGGGTGGCAATGTGCGGTATGGTTGACGCAGACAACATCGAGACAGGACACACTATTTCGATGTTGTCGAACCTCACACAGTGAGGTGATCCCTACTCACCTCATCAGGACTGGCATCAGTTGGATGCAGGGCGATCCCGACTCACTCTGTTGATGAACAAGCCGGTGTTCAGGTGTTTACTGAAGTTGATTTCCATCGCAGAAGCGGCAGCCGGACACCAGTCGGCTGCCGCTTCTGCGTGCTTGGCCGAGTCACCTTGCAGCCCGTAGCGCGCGGGTCATGAACGGGTCACCCCGGTAACCGGGGTGATTGACGCGCCGGGCGTAGACGACCTGTCCACCCACCTCGAAGCGCAACCACCCGCCGGTGCGTCGCGGCTTGATGACGTGCCGTCTGCTGCCGTTGTGAACCAGGATCGTGTGCTTGTTGGTGCTGAGTACCTTGATGGACTTGTCAGCTATCGGCCCCACCTCGATCCCGTCCGGAATGGTGCCGTGGCCCGCGCTGTAGCGGCGCGCCAGATCCGCCACCCGTTCCGCCTTTCGGGTGAGCAGCTGATCCCCCGGACCACCTACGGCGGTCAGTAGTCGCTGAAGCCGCGACGCGTCGATGCGCACGACGGCTGTCACGGTTCCACCGGCGGACAGGGCACACAGTCATCCAGTGCCACCGTGACGCGCTGCTCTAGCCCGACACAGCCGCCTTCCGGGCCCAAGGTGCGGGACTGACCGAGTACGAAGCGTCGGCCGTTGCGGCGGGTGGTATCTGTAGCCGAGTAACAGCACACGATGGCGGTCTGGACGGCGAGCATGTCCGCATGCAACTGCATCGCACTGGCGGTCAGCTGCTCACAGGTGGGCGGACAGCCCTCATCACTGGGGTATGGCGCGCACCGGTAGACCGTGATTCCCAGCTCTATGGCTGTGACCGGCGGCGGGGCACAGTGCTTCCCGTCCCGGACCGACAGCACTTCTCGCGGGAAGGACTGGTGGTCTGATGAGAACAACCGGATCACGTTGACGGACAGCTGCCCCGGGTATACGCCTTCCGGCGGCGCAGCACAGTCCGAGTCGCACCCGTCAGCGGCCACAAGGCCCGGTACGACGCATGAACGGCACGGGCAGCCCGCCAGCCCCGGTACTTCCACGGGAAGCCGTGAGAGGCCCTCACAAACGCATGTCAGTAGGTTGTCTGCCGCTTGGTGTACGGCCAGCAGAGTCAGAGCCATGGTTTAGTCACCCTTACTCGGCGGTTCATACGACGCCACCCCAAATCTTCGGCAGCTTCGGTGCGTCCGGGGACAGCACCCTGAGCTGTGACCCGAGCCCGTACGGGTTCATCGACTTGATGAAGAAATCAACCAACTCGATACCGGTCCGGCCGTCATCGAAGAGCTGCTGCGGGTCAGCAAATTCCAGGTCTACGCCCTGCCTGGACAACCGGGACAGGTTCTTCTGCGTGCCGACGCCACAGCCACAGCCGCCAGAGCAGCCCCGGATGAAGTGCGCGGTCAGCTCAGTGACAGCCATGATGGCCAGACCGGACAACTGCAAGCCGGTGCGGTACGTCACTGCGAACGTGTCCGGGAAACTCGGGCTTTTGCTGAGGTCTTGGCAGGAAGGCCAGCACAGTGTCTCGTCACCCGCGTCAGTGATCCGTGTCAGGTACCTGGCGTCGTACAGAGCGTATGTGCTGCTCGGGACGACCAGTCCATCAACGCTGACTTCAATGATGTCGTAGACCGGGTTTGGCAACTCGATCTGACAAAGCTCTGGCCCGCAGTGGCAATCCTGTACGCAACCGCACAGCGTGGCGTTGCGCATGTCCCCGTTGCGATCCACATAGGGGATCCACGGGCTTCCGTTGTATCCAGCGGGCCAGAACGTCAGGAACCCAGCCCACCCGTCCATGCAACGCTTACGGCACGGTCGGACCGTGATGGCGCAGCTAGGTCCCAGACGACGCCCGGTCATGGCCCACAAATAGTCGGACGCAACGCGCTGCCACAGGTCGATAGTCGCCTGTGGCGTGTCCGGTGGGATATCCCAACAACCCACCGTTGTGTTGATGGGCCAGACGTTGCACAGCTGGCTGTCGAGAGCACCCATGCACGTGTCCTTCCGGGTGGCTTGATGCACTATCAGGCTATGCCGCAACGGCCACCGTCGCACACTGCGACGGTGGCCGTTGCGAGGTGTTGCGCGGCTTCCTTACGGGGCGGGTGCCGGGACCGTTGCGTAGCCACAAAGCGGGTCGGGAACTGGCGGTGCAATCGAGGTGATCTGCATCCGTCGGTGGCACGTCTGACCCAGCGGGGTAAGCATCGGACCAGGTGTGTTGGCCACGTCGACCGGAACCACAGGGTAGGGGCCGACGCCCCACGAGCCACCGGCGCGGCTGGATCCGACAAGCTGGAACGTTACCTGCTCGGAACCGATTTCCAGGTCAGAGATGTACGCGTTGGTTACCCAGGGGATCAGGGTGTACAGGAACCGCTGGTTTCCCGAGACGCTGCATGTGGGTGAGATCAGCTCGGACCACAGTTCGAGGGCGAAGCCACGGGCACACTGGATGTTGCAGTCATCGTTGCCGACCGGAACGGCCGCGAAGTCCATCACGATGGGGTTACCGGTCAGGATGTCGATGAGCTGCGGACTGACCTGGAAGAAGTTGAATTCCAGGTCGTAGCCGAGGAACGTCGGGCATCCACGCTTCACACCGCAGAGAGTTCCGTTGGCTGCCCGGTAGGTGATGTCATCCTGCTCATCGACGTTGGGGTTCATGGCCAGAGAGGCGAAACACTCGGCTACGAATGCGTTGGGGCCCGGAATGGGCGTCCCACACTGATCGATTTTGGTTACACGAACGATGTCCGCATTGGCAATTAGGTCACAGCTCATGCTTCTGGCCCCTTTGTTGGTGAATCACCACCGCCGGGCCTAGCGCCACCGTCGCTCGTATCACACACTTTACCGCCTGCGTACCTCATCACCACGTGTTGACCGGTTGATACCGTCCCTGTACGTTGGTATCAACGTGACATCCGGAACTAGCAAGGGGTGACCCGATGGGCTACAGTCAGGAAGCATATGTGGCTTATGGCGTATATATTCCATTGGATCCGTACGCGCAGGATGAAGCCGGACTGCTCACCACTGAGCAGGTAGACCAGGCGCTGTCTGTACCAACGGTGAAGATCGAGTGTCCCGAAGTCGGACATCTGTCTGCTGGCGATCTTGACCGGGACAAGTTCTTTCTTGTCACGCAGTGCGACAGCGCCGAGCTGGGTCAATACATCAGGCTCATACCAAATGTTGACACAGAAGACTGGAACCATCAGTTGGCTCACTTGATCGATACCATGGGCTGGTCTGGCCTGGATCTAGAACCACCCAGCTGGTTTGTTGTGTCAGACTTCAGCTGAGTGGTGGTTCTGGCCAGATAGCCCGTTGCTGTGTAGGCCGACCTACACAGCAACGGGCTATCTCACGTTCCCTACAGGCTGCCACCGGCCAGCATTTATTGACCCCAGACAGTCGTTGCTGTAGATTAGTTTCAACGCACGACGAAGGCCCCCGCAGACGGCCAAATCTGGATAAGGGCCCCGCCGTTCTTACTGGTAGCCGTGAGCTACCTGGTGTGCTATCACCATATAAAGCAAAAGACACCCTGTGACCTTATCTAAGGTCACAGGGTGTCTTTTGCTTTATGTCCGTGGGTGCCGGTAAGCGGCTAGAGCCGTTTCCAGAGAAGAAGCCGTTCCCTCATCCCCTAGGGCACGAGCCACACGGATAATGGCAAGCACCCCCAAGGTGTTGTGACCCAATTCGGCATTTTCTAGGGTAGTTCTCGAAATACCAGCTGCCTTGGCTGTCTCTGTGAGAGACATGCCCAATGCCTGGCGTCGTTTCCTGAGCTGGCTCATCAGAGTTACCTCTCGTTCGGTCTTTAGGTGCGATACAACCGTACCACAGACTCCTTAAGAAGCAAGGACTGTGCAGCACGTTGCTGCACAGTCCGGACAAAGAGCACGTCGTTACTACAAGCTGCCGCCAGCCAGTGCCAGACGATTCAGTACCCGTTGCGCGGTTACCTCGGCGTCGCCCACTTCATTAATGGTGAAGTTGTTGACCGTTGTCCGACCGCCACCCGGCAGGTCCACCTGCCTGCCACCGGTAACCCTGAGCGTTCCGGTAGACGTGTTCCCCTGGAACGGGTCCGTGATGGTGGATCCGGCAACCGTCATCCTGTTGCCTTCGAACACGCCTCTCATCCGGTCCACAGCTTGCTGAGTAGAACGCTGGATGTCCTTCTCGGTGCCTTGAAAACCCTTGATGAAGCCTTGCCCGGTGGACTTCCCGATTTCAGCGAATACCTTCGACGGCGATGAGATACCGAGCAGCGACTTTGCCCCGTCGATGGCGTCCTGTACGACGCCCCTCGCTGCATCCACCACCGAACCCGCCACATTCTTGATGCCGTTGATGAGACCCCTCACCAGGTCGCTACCGGCTGACACAAGTGCGGATCCGATGTTGCTCAAGGCGGACTTAGCCCTGCCGGGAAGGGTAACGAGGAAGCCCACACTTTCACCGATCAGGGACCGCACACGGGAAACAACCGCGTCCTTGGCTTGCCCAAAGAGGTTGCCCAGCAGAGAGACGATTGATCTCACCGCATTCACACCACGAATGGGCAAGCTGGCGAAGAAGCCGACTACCGAATTTACCAGCCCACTGACCAGGCTGGACACATTGGACGCCAGGTTCGAGAAGAAGCTGATCACGGTGGGTACGAAGCCAGCGACCTTGGCCAGTACGTTCGTCACAGCACCAATAATGGTAGTCAGCACGCTGACTACGGCCTGGATAACAGGCACTACGGCATTGATCGTCACCCACTTGATCAGCTCAGCGACGAACTGAATTATGGGGGCTATAGCACTGATGATGAGAGATACGAACGGGGTCATAGCAGTGACAAGCTGGATGAGTACCGGAACCAGTGGCAGTATCGCTTGCAGGATTGCACTGAAAGCTTCGATGATCGGCGGCAGAATCGGCGTCAAAGCGGTAACCAGCTGCTCGATCAACGGGGCGAACGCGGTAACCACCTGGGTGATGATGCCCACCAGCGTGGTGAGGATCGGTGCCAGTGCCGTGATGACCTGCCCGAGTGTCGTACCGATGAGAACGATCAGTGGCTTCAGCGCTGTAGCCAGGGTCACGAACGCCATCGTGAGCGGCGGCAGAATGGGCGTCAGCGCACCCGCTATCGCAGCGATAACAGGCTTCAAGGCGCCTGCGAGCGCAGAGATGACCGGGGCGAGAGCCGTTGCCACGGCGGCCACCAGCTGTCCGATGACAGGCAGCAGCGGCGAGAGTGCGGTCAGGATCGCACCGATAGCGGTACCGAGTGGCGCCAGTGCTGGGCCTATGGCCTTGAAAGCGCCTGCCAGCCCTGTGGCTACGCCCTGAAGCGCCGGGGCGATGGCAGCCAGAGCGGGGCCCAACGAGCTGATCAGACCGGTCAGAGCGGGCCCCAACGCCTGGAACACCGGGGCTAGCGCGGGTGCGATAGCCCCTATCTGCGTCACCAATGCAGCGAAAATAGGTCCGAGCTGCGCTGCGATCGTACCGAGTGTGGAAAAGAGAGCGCCAATTGCTGCTTGTCCCTTGGCGCTGTTGACGAACTGGCTGAACGACGCAGTGATCTTCTGAAGATTGGCAAGGAACCCTGCGCCTACGTCACTGCCAGCCTGGAACACCCCGGACAGGATGGACCCGACGTTCGCCAGGACGCCACCCAGCTGCTTGAGGACGGTCAGGGCGCCCTCTACCCAGGCGACTGCCTGTCCCGAATTGGCCGCGTTCTGAAGAAACGTTGCGAACGACGTGCCCGCGTTGCTGATGGCGGTACCGAAACGTGCACCGAAGGCTTGAGATATCGCAGCAGCAGCTTGAAGAAAGCCAGCTGTCAACCCATTGGTCGTTGCCGAGAGCCCTTCAACGCCAGCTTGGGCGCCACCCAGAATAGAAATTACGTTGGACACACCCTGCGAACTCTGGACGTATGCCAACACACCCTGGGCAGCGACGCCCCAAGCTGAAGAAACGTTCGTCAGACTGGCCAACAACGGTCCTTGAAGAGCTGTCGCAGCTTTGGTGATATCACCTTCGATCTGCTGGAAGAAAGCATCCTGGACTGAAGTCCTCAGCTCATCGAACGCGGGTTTGAGAGCGCGTACCTCGTTGGCAGCTGCCCGAGCGGCGGGCGACAGATCTTCTAGGGACTTGTTGAACTCTTTAGCGCTTCCGGTCAGTGCTGCACCAAAGGCATCTGACACACCTGTCAGTGCCAGTTTGAGCGTTCCTGTTGCTGCTGCGTAGCCGAGTATTACCGCTGGACCGGCGGCCAGCAGACCGGCTGCCGGTGCCAACGCGGCTGTCAGCGCGAGGATCGACTGTGCAGCACCGGCGGCGGCAATGCCCACCGCGCCAAATTTCAACAGCCCACTCAACTTGCTACCAGTGCCGCTTGCGAGGCGGTCCAGGCTGGACAGAGCGGCACCGATGGGATCTGTGTTGGCGTCTACGTCAACTTCTACCGAGGGTGCGTTGTGTGCTCGGATAGCTGCATCGAATCCGTCCAAGTCGGGAACCACCCGGACGGATACTTCGAGGCCCGACAGGACTGTTTCGATAGCCGCTTCGAACCGTGCAAGGTCGATGTCAGGATCGACCGGAAGCGAGATCGGCTGAAAGTTTGCCAATGTGTCGATGCTGTGGCCAAATGGGCGTAGGTCAGCTTCCACACGGATTTTTACCGGTGTGATCCGACGTACCGCAGCGTTGATGTTCCGCTGCATGCGCAAGCCAGCTTCACGGCTTGCACGGTTCAGCACACGCTCGATGCGGTCGCCTAGGCGGTTAGCCTCAGCGTCAACAGAGCTGTCGTCCAGCGTGATCGTGATACTGCCGGTGCCGAAGTCTTCGTCTGCCATGCCGGTGCAGTCCCCTCTGATGGGTCCTGCACCGGCCTACCGCCAGACGTGCCATGACCAGTCTAAGACGCGCCGTACCGCGCATCCCTAGCAGCAGCACCGGCCAACATGGCTTCCACACTGTCCAGTGTCATCGCCCGGTGGGGCGATGGTGGTTTCCTCGCCGACGGGTCGCTACGCAGGCGTTCCTGCTTCACCTCAGGCGGTTCCATGTACAGCTGCGTTCTCACGCGACGCCACGCCGATTCATCCTTCGCACCCTGCTGCATGGTGGCTTCGTACGCGGCCATTAACTGATGCAGGTCCCATCGTCGAGGGTCGACCCCGCTGAGGGTGAGTTGTCCAAGCCACTGATCCCAGATGTCTTCCAGAGACGTCAGGATGCGGAAGACGACCCACCACGGCCGTTTCCCGAGCCGCCACCGTAGAGCTCAGCGATCCACTCAAGCAGCTGTACCAGAACACGGTCCGGCAGCCGGACAGTCTCGAACAGTTCCTTTGAATCAGGCAGCATGAAACGTGACAGGAACTCACGCATGCTGGCGTTCACCGCCATCAGTTCAGTGGCGCCGATGTCGTCTTCAGCCGCCTTCACCTTCTTCTGCGCGCCGCTGAGAGTAGCGTAAGCGTCGGCGAATTCAGCACCTAGAACTTCAGGTTCAAATGACAGTTTGTACTTGCCGATGGTCGCCACATGCGGCTTCGTGTTGATGGCGAATGAGCGCTCAGCCACGGTTGATCCCCTCAGGTTCCGGTAGTACGTGCCTGCGCAGCTTAGCGCCCCACTGGCCGCGACCAACGAGATGACTGCGACGGCTCAGCTGCTGGCCGGTTGGCCGGTGAACCGATGCGGCTTTCTTCATGCCAGTCCAGGTACGCCACCAAATAGCGTGTCGCGTCGCAACTATGGTCGTTCAATTTTAAAGGAACTTCCTTGGGGATACCGTCAGTTCCTCGTTCCACAGCCCAGACGTAGCCGCCCACCTCATCCGCAAAGCCACGTGGCCGCTTGTCTACAACGGCCATCGGGTCCGTGCGCAACAGGGCGTCACGGAACACCAACAGCCGGGGTCGTCCGTCACCAGCCGGGCGGATCCGGGACTGTGTGAGCTGTACACCACGGCTGACGCCCTTGCGTGCGGGAATCGTCGGCATACCCAGGTGACGTTCCAGCGTGGCCCGGTCCTCACTGTCGTGGTCGCAGACGATGGCTTCCGGGCGTTTCCAGCCGTTGACCTTCATCAGCTGCATGATGTCGCGTGCGTGGTCCTCTACGAGCCTTTGTCGACGCGCTATCTCGTGTGTCAGGTACGCGCGGCCGTCATCATCGATCCGCCACTGCTGCCACACGAAACTGTTGCTATACCCGAAGTCAACTGTCCACACGGTGCGCCAGTCCTGCGGTACCGGGAACGGGTCGATCAAGTTCAGATGTTCGTTCCAGTCGTCATATACCTGACCCTCAGCGGCAGCCCAGATGCCGTCCCGGTACCTGCTTCTACGCACACCCGTCAGGGCGTCGAGGCGCGCCATGTAGTCGCTGCCGACTTCGGTCAGCGTGCCGTCCCGGTTGTACAGGTACGGGTTGTCCCGGTGGCGTGAAGGGATCATCCGCATCTGGCCTGCCTGGACTCGTTCCTTGATCCAGTGAGCAGGGTGGTCAGGGTTAGTCATCAGAACGATCTGACGGTACGTGTCGGCGCGTCCACGAAGTCGGGTCAGCAGCGTCTCGTGAGCGACGATGCTCGTCTGGTTCGCCTCATCGAGGTACACACGGCTGACGTCCATGGACAGGAACTTGCCCGGCTGATCCAGACCGCCGACGATGATGCGGCTTCCGTTGCTGTACTCATAGGCAGGCGGCTTGCGGCCGGAACCACCGAACCACTTCACCGATCCTTCGGCCAGCGCCATCGCGGCTACCTGCTGCTCGAAGGTAACCAGGGTGGAAGCGGTGAGCGATGCGTGAGTCTGGCGCAGGATCAGGGACATAGTGTCCGGTACGAGCAGCGATGTGAGGTGCGCCTTGTACAGAGCTGCAACGGACTTCCCGGTACCAGCTGGCCCCGCGATACAGATCTCACCTTCCCGGGCCAGCAGCAGTTCCCGGGCACCGCCCCACGGCTCATACGTCTGGGTAGGCATCTGCTAGATGAGTTCTTCCGGTGTAATGCCGACGATCCGGATCTTCATCACGTCGTCCTCAGCTTCGGGCTGCTTGTCGCTCAACTTATTCAGCTTCGCTTTCGACTCGATCAGTCGCCGAGCCTCATCTACGGCCCGTAGGCGTACCGCCCGGTCATCCTGCGTGTTGCCGTCCACGTCATAAGGCGCATGCTCTTCCAGCATGGTCCATGCCTCGCTGAGCAAGGCATCGAGTTGCAGGTTGGCGGTATCGCGCATCTGGTCTGCTGTCTCGGATGCCCGTTGAGTGGCTGCCGCCATCGCCTCGCCGACAGCTTTGAGCGCTGCCGCAGGTGATGGATAACCACAGTCGCGTGCGATCTCACCCCAGTGAGCACCACGTACCCGCAACTTGATAGCCCTGTCTAGGTTCACTGCGGCCACGGCTTGTTGTGCCACGTTGTCGCTCATGGCCCACCACCCCTTCTGATCGTCACAGCTCAGTATCGTTGGTATGCGACAGACCACCGCTGCTGTCAAGCACAGCGAGCCGAGTCGGTTGTAAGCCGACTCGGCTCGCTGCTGCACCATCCGCAACCGACCGGAACCTGTATGCGAACCTGCCCAGCGTACAGGGCGCAACAAAAAGCAGAAGAGACGAGAGTCCCCAGGGGAACGGATCCCGGGGACTCTCGTCTCTTCTCTTACCCCTGCACATCTGCACTACTTACAGTACCTGGTGTTTCAGGTACGTGCCACCCGAGGGGTTAATTCTCTGCTTCCCTCATCCGTCGATGTACTCGGCATTTTCAGGTGCGACGTGCCGAAACGGCTGGTCTTCGCAGAACGGCCAATACGTGACACGACGCGGTCCAGTGTAGTAACTGTGCTGCATCCGGTTTTGGTGCAGCCGGGTATAGGCAAACACGAACGGGTCCTCATCTTCGGTCAGTGTATGCAGTCCTCGGGACATCACGCGGTCTTCTTCTTCCCGGTCGTCATCAGTGCGGGTGATAGTGAAGGCGTATCGGGTCATCGGTTGTCCTCAGTGCTCGTTGGGTGTCTGAGTGGTGGTGAGTGAAGTTCACAAGTGCATCGTCTGGCTTCAAGTTGCGTAGACGGTCGTGTAGAAAATTTGTAGACGGTTTGTAGCCGCGTGTAGAAACGTGTAGCCGTTTTGTAGAACCCCAGGTGAGACGGTTTGTAGCCGCTTCTACACGGCCTCAGGGCCCGACCCCTGAGAGTGGTCCCGGGGAAGGGGCTGAAGCGGTGGCAGAAGGGGCTTGGTGCCGCCCTCTGCGGGGGCTTTGGACCGGTCCCAGGCAGCAGCCGGGGCGGGGGCCAGCGGGGTGGCGACAGGACCCCCGTACAGGCGCGCCAGAGTCTCGGTTGCGGACCCACCGAGGACCGCACACAGCTTCTGACTTTTCACCCCGTAATCCACCTCACAACCAAGTACGGGAACACCTTTCGGTTGCCGGGTAGATTTGTCCACAGGGAAGTTCGAATCCTCTAGCCATTCACGCATTGACTTCTTAGTCATGGATCCGGGGGTGAGAATCTCTTCACGTTCGGCGGATGCGATCAGCGACAACACGTGTAGTCCGCCTTTGCCGCCGTGTGTTGTCTCTAGCCATGCCATGTGTGTCAGTACATGACGTGTCAGCCGGTTGCCCGGGGAAAGATCGGGCTCTTCAAGGTCATCGAAGTCTTCATCTATTGTTTCGTCTTCGTCGGGGAAATCATCTTCATCTTCATCCGCATCTTCACCCGCATCCGTACCGTCAGAATCATCCTTAGCTGATGACGAAACCATCCATGCAGCGACCATCCACGCGATACCGCCAGCGGCGGTAATCAGACCACGCCAAGGGGTGAGCATCTGCATGTAGGGCCAGACCACAGCGCCAGCAGTAGTGATACCGCCTGCCACGAGGACCGCACCGAAACCGAACATGGCTACCGATTCCTGAATCGGACGTCGGACCGTCTTTACCGGACGTGCGGCTTTCTTAACCGCTTCCTTGTCAGCGATAGCCTGTGCGGCGTTCGTGGCTTCTGCATCAACGTTGGCTTGGTCCCAAGCCCATGCCAGCGCCCTGCCGGTACACCGGCAGATACGGCCACACAACACCATGGATCCGGATACGAGCGCCTTCATCGCGGTGCCGGTGCCACGCGTGATGTCCCGTACCTCTGTTGTCGCGCTCACAGCGACGCCACCGCTGCGGCCAGCTTCAGAGCGACATTGTGGCCGATGGCCCACATGCCCCCCGCCTGAGCGTAGATAACACCGGCCGAGACACCCAGCAGTGTGGGCCACACCAACCTTTTCCACTTGAAGACGAAAGTGGTCACGGTCAGGGCCAGAGCGGCACCGCCAAGACCGACGTTCCCGAACGTATCCCCTTGAATCAGGCCGATAGGAATCTGCGAGATCCCCTTTGTCACCGTTTCCCACATAGACCCGGCTGCCACACCAAGCGTTCCGAAAGCGATCCCGAGGCCACCAGCCTTGTCACGATCCAGCTTGATGCGGTCGCTGCCACGCAGACCCGCCAGGATGAAGATGCCGTTGGTGAGGGCCAGACCGGGAAGGCCGACTATTCCGAGTACCGAGTTCATGTCAGTTCCCCAGGTGCGTAGAGGGCGGAAGACAGGACGATGGTTGCCAGCGGGATACGGGCAGCCCAGCGCAGAGGCATACGGGCGCCCATGACGTTGCGGTCCAGCCCCCACCAACAGGCGGCGGCTAGCGGGCCGACAGCGAGAAGCGGGGCAAGCAGCGTCGACCACGGGTGCGTAAGCGTCACCAGGTCGTTGATGAGGGGCGCCGTTCCCTGCCCCCACGCTGCTGCGGCGAGCGCTGCTACCGGGCGGGCGAAGCTGCCGAGTAAGCCGGGCAGTTGGTGAAGCCCGATGAGCCTGGCAGCCTTCCAGGCCACCACAGCGGCGCCGAGAGTGACCGCAGCGGCGGCTATCTGCGGCACCGATATGGCCATGCGAGCGATGTAGGTCACGCCAGCCATGGGGTCACCGGCGAGTGACCAGATCGTCAAGTGACCTGCCCCGGCTGCCGTGGCGTTGAAGGCCAGCCAGCGCAAGCGAGGGTTCGCAATCTTCGAGCTCTTGGCACTTCGAGGTTGATCAGGCTTCGGGTACCTGTCGGCATCCGTGTGGGCTGGCTCGTTGCTCGTAGGCTCGTTGCTCGTGGGCACGTCATCAGCGATGGGCAGCTGCGCGTCACAGTCGGGGCAGAGGCGGGCTACGAGTTCGTCAAAGCAGTTAGACACCTGAAGCGGGTGAGGGTGTTGGCACGGGGGTACAGGGCGGTCGGTGGCCCCATTTTCTTCACCCTCGGCAACTTCAGCTTCAGATCCCAGGCTGATTCGTTCCCCGGTCCACCAGAACGGGATACGGGGTGGCTGACCGGTCGATGGCGTGGAAGGTTGCTGTGGCGTGGTCATTCCACACCGTCGATCCGACGTCGCAACCACGCCCGTATGCGCTTCTCGCGCTCGTCAGGCTCGTCAGTGGGTGCGTGGTCGCTGGCCTCTACGCTGCGGTACCAGCCGTCGATAAGCAGGATGTCTGCCTTGTCGGCGAACGAGGTGACGTCCTCGGCAACCTCGTTCGTGGCATCTATGTTTCCGTCATCGTCTTCGTTGTCATCGCGCTTGATATCGGTAGGTTCGGTCGCCATGATGGAACTGCCTTCTCACAAGGGGTATAGGTGGGGGTGCTGCGCTCAGGCAGCGCCCCCACTTTTCATTTGATGTCTTGTATCAATTAGGCCATGTGGCCTGAACCGCCCCCGTCGGCAGACGGGAACGATGCAGGGTACAAGGTCAGCTGTCAGTGGTCAGCAGGGGATGTCGCCGACAGCAGCGGAACGGGTCACCCAACCCTCGTAGGCGGGGCCATAGCCGTCCACGGTTCCAGGGGTGGGATTCTGCCGCACCTTGATGAGTCCACCAGTCCCGCAGGTGATGAACTGAGCGCTCGCATTCTCGAACATGCCGGATCCGGTCGGGGCGCCGTAAGAGGTGCGCAGCAACAGGCCGCCCGTTCCGGCTGCCGGACGGATGGTGCCACCTGCCGGGCGCGTGGTGACGTCAGGGTATTCAGTGATGGTGGCTTCTTCCTTCTGGCCGGTGGCAGGGTCGACGCGCTCTTCGGTGTACTGGCCGGTCGGCTGGTCAGTACCGGGGACATCCGCGACAGCTGCGGTAGTGGTGGTGGCGATGACTGCCGTAGCGGCAGCAACAACGGCGGTAATGGCGGTACGAGTACGCATCGGATATTCCTTCGTTCGGGTTGTTGTATGAAGATGATACACGCCAACAGGACACTTTGCAACGCCCTAACACGAAAGGTGACGCTGAAAGTTCAGCGCCACCCTTGACGTGCGACTGTACCGGTCAGAGCTGATTGGGTTCCAGCGAGAAGAACACGACGTTGGCGCGTGCCATCTCGGGACTCTGCTGAACGATGGCGGACCGGATCGTCTCGAAGACGTCCTGCCGGGTGTCGCCCTGACCGGGCGTCCACGTGTTGCTGACAGTGTTCATGGCGCGTCCGGGAAGTTCCAGGGTCATGATCCAGTGGTGGGAACCCTGCGGCGGCTTGCCGGTCTCAGCGGTCATCATCTTCCCCTTTGCTGTGCTGCGGTTGCTGACAAGGAAGACAATACATGCCCCGACGTTGCAGCGCAACCTGTCAACAGAAAAAGACCGTGTCGCAGACTGTTGCAGTCTGCGACACGGTCTCTGACCTGCCATTTCGATTATGCGTGGCGGTAATACAAGTCCACCAGATCGAAGCAGCTATATGAGGCGCGGAAGTCACCGTCGTTGGTACGCACCGTCATCGTGAACACCGCACCGCCATTGTAGGGGGTGCGTTCAATTACCTCGGCATACTCGGTCGGCTGGCCCCAAGACGCATTGTCGAAGATGTCGCCCACACGAAGGCTTCCGGCGCTCATGACGATCGATTCGCTCATCGGTGTTCCCCTTTGCTGCGCTGCGGTTGCTTACAAGGAAGACGATACATGCCGACAGGTTGCAGCGCAACCCATGAACGGAAAGAGCCCGTGTTGCACTGCAACACGAGCTCTGACGTGCCGTTCCGGTCAATCAGTCGAGAGTAGTGGCCGCTGCATTTACCAGCGATTCCAAAAGATCCAAACTGATGGTTGTACGTCCATTGACATGGCTGGGGCGTACACCGGGGTCAACACCCATCGCATCCAATGCTTCCAGGACTCGGCGAAACCGCTCTTCTCGCTGTCCCTCTAGTTCTGTCAGCTTCTTTCGGTCGGCGGCAACCTGGTCCTGATGTGCCTGATCTCGGGCCAACAGCTCTTCATAGTTACCGTGAAGAAACGCATTGTTGGCCAAGCTCACAGAGATGCTGATTCCCAAGGCGCAGGACATGTCACGCAACGCCTCGACATCATCTTCAGTCATCTCTTCGGGAAGGTCCTTGACCAGGCTTTTTAGAGCACATACAGGGTTGTCTACACCCCTGTATGTGCTGAACCTGAGTACTAGATAGCCGATTTCGACGACACCGTAGTCGGGTGCCCGATAACGGGTATCTACAACGCTTGCAGGGGTGAGGTGCGTTTCCAACCGATTTCCACCATCGACAACCTTCTTCTTCCAGGTCCACAAACGCTTAGAGGACAGAACAACCACGGGTTCGTAACTGCCATGCCCGCCGCGACGGTATCCCTGAACAGTCCTGGCTGCCTTGATGATGTCTGCGCGCTTCACGGTAACCCCTTTGTTGCGCTGCGGTTGCTTACAAGGAAGACGATACATGCGAACGGGTTGCAGCGCAACCCGTCAACAGAAAGAGCCCGTGTTGCAGTGCAACACGGGCTCTGACGTGCCGTTTCAGTCCAGACTGGCTACCTCAAGCGGGTGAAAGAGAGACCTACCCTCACCATCCCGCTCAGCTACGGCGAGCTTGCCTCGGTTGACCCAGCTGCGAACAGTGCCCGGTGCCACGTGCTTGAGAGTGGCAACGTCGGCCACGGTCAGCAGTCTGACTGTGTCATCCAGGGCGACTTGCTCTTCGGCTTCCGCCAGAACCTCTTTGACGAAGTCGTACCCGTCATCGCCATCGACCGTGAACGCTTTCTCAGCGGGTTCCGAAGGCACAGCCGGTAGTTCCGGTGCCGCAGGCGACGGCAGGGCGACAGGCGGCAGCTCAGGTGCCTTCACGGGCTTGGCGCTGGTCTTATCAGAGCTGTACAAGACTGCTGCAAGGTTGGTGTCCGCACCCTCGCCGATCCGGTACCGCTGAATTTCACCGAGCTGTACCGACAGCTGTCCGTCCGTAGTGGCGAACGCTCGTGTCAGGCGCCACACGGCAGCCTTGGACAGCTTGCGGCTGATGAGGCCGCCGTTGGCCGCACGGTTGGCGTGCCACAGCAGCAGGCCGCTACGACGTTGTTGTTCCAGGTCGGTGCCGGTCTGGAACGCGACGATCCTTCGTGCCACCAGGGCGATACCTTCGCCGGAAGCCGTCATCGCCATCGGCGTGAACCCCATGACAACCGTGTTGACGTCGTCCTTTGCCATGTAGACACCAATCGCGGAAGCGGCGATCGGCAGCAGCCACATACCGGCGCGAGCCATGGCCGGTGTCTGCTGACCCATCAGTGTGAGGGCGAAGCAGACCATGGCGCAGATCAACGTGGCGCCCTCGCTTGCGGCCATCATGCCTAGTGCGGTGGCGTCGTTCTTCAGGATATTTTTCATGTTGCCGAAAGTCGCTATGGCGCCAGCGGTACCTACCGCAGCCATCGGTACCGAGATGACGGTCAGGACAATCGCCTGACCCATCGTCAGCTTAATCATGTTGAGTTTCCTTCGCGGTTGGTGGCAAGCGGCTTTGGGGTTATTCACCAGAGCCGCTCGCTTTGTACTGCCCTCTTAGCATGACATCAAGTTGCATCGTCTGGCAACACCTGTTGCGGTATTTCCTAATACTTGACTGCCACAGCAGTGCACCCCGTGCAACACCTCTCGTTGCACGGGGTGCACTGCTGCTGTTGCCCCGTGG
>ERZ1292642.428-Hain-H14-01um-R1-428-length-24728-cov-10_pt1 | contig 24728 bp, 34 predicted proteins | sample MGYA00564403_ERZ1292642 | MGnify/ENA primary metagenome ERZ1292642 (study PRJEB36523, sample SAMEA6512643) | groundwater metagenome | collected 2019-01-09 | study: AquaDiva: Metagenomics assemblies of 32 groundwater samples
CTAACCAGCATCCTCGTCAAGATCGAGCAGGGCCAGATCAGCAAGACGCTGTGGAAGGCGCGGCTTACATCATGGAACATCAAGTCGCCGGAGCAGATACCGGCAACGCTGCTGCCGGAAATCGAGAAATGGATAACGCAAAGGGCGGTGCTTTGATGATCTGCCCGGAATGCAGAAGTCGGCGCACAACTGTCATCGACTCGCGCGATGTCAATGAGAAGCGTGCGCGTCGTCGCCGTCGCGCTTGCCTCAAATGCAAGCACCGCTGGAGCACAATCGAGGTCAACGTGCTGAAATTCCGGTACTCGTTGCAGAACGAACTGAAACGTGAGTATCGCGCTCAGATCATTCAAGCCGTCAAGGATGACTTGAATTCCGCGCTTGGGATCGTGTTCAAGACCCTTGTAGAGAGATAGACCATGCAACGTGCCGACTTTGATCTCGCGCTGTGGGAATTGCGAAAGGTAATTCTCGCTTACACGGCGATGGTAAAGGCTAATCTGCGATCAGCCCCTCGCGCCCACGAACTAAGTGTGGCTATAGGGACAGCGAAAGCCCTACTGGAAAAACACGGTCGCCTGCACCTTACTGGAATTGGAGTAGAAAACACGCTACGCAAAATAGGTGTTGGGCCTGACTTCAACCAAGAGGTCAATCTGCACGCTGACACAATCGCCGAGCGACACGACGCTGCGGCCCCAGCTCCGAAGTCCGAGGCGGGGGAGACGAACATTCACGAAGCCGCAGGCCAACGTGTGCGCGGTTCAGCAGACCCGATGCACGGTTCTGCGCACATTCTGTCGCTTGATGCCACTGGCAATCCGATAACTGATACACCGTTGACCGACGCCCTAGTTCAGCCTGCTATGGACATGGACGGCGCAACTCTACTCGTTCGCTATGACACGCTGGCCAGACACGCCCGCAGCTTGGAGCGCCGTCTCCTAGCTCTGCGCGGGGAGCGGAAGGGGATGGTGCTGGTGCCTAGAGAGCCGACGGAGGAAATGATCGATGCTGCTCTGTCCGCCTGGATACACACACCAGCTTCTCCCAATCTTGAGAACCTGCTAACCAATATGTTTCAAGCCATGCTCTCCGCCCGTCCCCGCGATGAGCGAAAGGAGTGAGGGGAAAGACATGAGTGACATTCGTAAGCGGCTGGAAGAACTTAACAAGCAAGAACAGGCTTTGTCTATCGAGAAACTAGCCCTCGAATCCTTTGCTAAGATGGGAAGGTTTATTCTGGCAATCCCGGGATACAACCGGATATTGTATGAGCCTAAGACAGAAAGCGAGGCCAAGAGAGATGCCGCAAATGCTGCGCGGCTCGCTACCAACACTGAACCAGTCCCGCTTCGCTTTGACCTCCCGACTAAGTAAAGGACGAAAATGACCGAAAGGACTGACATGGACACCGCAGAGCAAGTGAGAGAGGCATGTGTGAAAGAGTGCGAACTGATTTCTCATGGCTACAATGAGCGGCGTGGCTTTGGGAATTGGGATAGCCCCCATCAAAGGGAGTTGCGAGCTGCGATACAGAGCGCAGATAAATGCAAAAACGCCATTCGCAATCTCGATCTTAGCAAGATTACGGGAGAGAGTTGATGGACACCGCCAAGCGGTTGCTGAGAGAGGCGCTATGAAATATCGAAAGAAACCTGTAGTTGTTGATGCTGAACAATTTACTGAAGGTAAGCCGTGGCCCAGAGGCGTCGAAGCTGCGAAGTTGCAGCACAATCGCCGTGGAGAGCGAGATCATTGGATGCCGGGAGCGCCTACAGTCATTACTGTTCATGGTCAGAGGACACTCGTCGCTGATGGCGACTGGATTATCGCGGAAGCGGACGGAATTCATTACTATCCATGCAAGCCGGATATTTTCGAGCAGACCTACGAGATTGCAGACGCCCACCTCCTCTCCTTCAGCGAGAGCAAGGAAAGTCCGAATAAACTTCAATGTGAATGTTCCTACGGCGTGGTTGTGCCTGATTGTCCGATTCATGGAACATTTGGAAATCAAAGGAGCGAACGATGACTCTCGCTTTAAAGATTTTCAACATGGAAGGCCCGGATGGGAAACCTGCCGTGATTGAGATTGTTGACGTTTCTGTTCTTCCCCACCGCATTATTACTACCGAATTAAAGCCCGGTGATTTGGGAAATCGGAACTGGTTTGGCGTTCACGGAACGCAACACTTGAGGATTTTCCATCCTATTAGCAATCGCACGCTCTCCTTCAGCGAGAGCAAGGAAAGCGCTGTAATGCGGAACGCTCTTTCCCAAGTTGAAGGGATGAGACTGCCTGCCCCTCCCGCGCCACCAACGAGCTTGCCGGAAGAGCCGAAACGGGACGCAGATGGAATGTGGGCCTACGGCGATTTTCGTGTGCTTGATCCGCTTACAGCATGGTTTGAATATGCTCATGACCTCCGCTCCCTCCTCGACCAGCGGGAGGAAACGATAAGGGGGTTATGCAAAGATGCCGCTACTGTTCAGACCGAGATTGAATTTATCCGAGCAATAGTAGATGGGAAAGGTAAGCCGCTGCAAGACGCACACCTTGACACCATTGCGAACAATCTAGATGCGGCGGTTGCCCAAGCCGCCGAGCGCGGGGAGGGGAAGTGATGAAACTTAGAGGAAAGATCAACCAATGCCCTCTTGTGGACAGTACTTTTCGACCGTTGCAAACTTCGACACGCACCGAATTGGTGCATTCGGGAACGGGCCGAAGGGAACCTCGCCGGAAAGGCGGTGTATGAAACCCTCTGAAATGGCAAACGTAGGGTTAGCCATGAGCACCAAAGGCATTTGGCAAGGCGAACCTAACCCCCACTACCTCCCAAAGCGTCCTGGGCAAGGCGTCAGCCCCGCTTAGGGAGGCTTACCTTACTCCGGATTGCTCCTGCGCCCAAGCCTGCAATTCTATTAACTGGGCGGTTTGGACTTCTGCTTGCTCAAGGAGTCCTCTAGTTCCCGTTCTAAATCTTTCCAAGGCGTCAGAAAGTCGCTGATTGTCGGCGGGGTCATTGCAGATGGTGGGGGTTTGGGGAATGCGGGCGGCTTTGTCGCGACCGGAATCGCTGTCGCGCAACCAGCGAGCACGAGCATCAGTGATACGCTTGACCACAGCTTTCTCTTTTGCATCATCAATCTCCTTACGCTCTGCCTCTTCAGCGATGCGAGCTTTCTCCGCTGCCTCGCCAATGCGCTTCGTCTCCATCTTGAACGCCCCGAACTCTACGCGGCAGGTTTCAAGGCGAGAGGACTGCACCTTGAGGGCGACCGATAGCCCGACGATGATGACTCCCGCGCCGATCGCCGCATAGAGCATCGGGCCAGCGAGGAGGAAGCCGCGCTGAGCACTCATTTCGCGTTATCCCATTCCTTGTTGATGTGGTAGATCGCCCGCTGAAACGCTCCGAGCACGCCGGGATAAGTCATGTTGATCTTGCCCCAGCCTAATGTTCTTTCCTCATCAGTGACATAAGCGAAACCCAGGATTTCGCCCTTTTGGGCGCGTTCAAGCAAATATGCCAGATGCTCAACGACGCGCTGTTTTCCAGTTGCATCAGGCTTGAGTTCGACTACGTTCATGCTAATCCCGCCCTCGCACCCTCACCGTCGATCGTCAGCACCTCCATCCGCAGCGCCAAATCCACAGAAAGGTGACACCAGGATCGGAATTCATAGATCAATTGGTCGTAGCGAATATCCGAATCACGGATTCTCTTGCACACCTCGATCGCTGGCCCGAACGCGGGCACCGTGAAGTCGGCGGAAAAGCCCTTCGGGTGCGCTTTGGTCGAGAAGTATTCCTTCCACGATCCGTTGTTCGCGGCCTTCCCGCGCTTCGCGCACCAAGCCTTGTAAGCCTTGTCGGTCAGGATGCGCTCCAGCGCCTCGCAGCGGTAGCCCGATTGAATCTGAATCGGCTGGTCAAGGAGCGTGCGGACTTGCTCAAGCGCGGAGGCAAGCATCTTCAGATTCTCGATCACGTCCGGCCCCGGAGAATTATCTATGCTATTGCGTAGCGCGAGTTCGGATACGACCAGTTCTTCAAGCGTGAAGTGTTCAGTGAGGTTCACGACGCACCTACCCACACGCCGAGCAAGAACAGGGCGAGCAGCCCGCCCCACGCCAGCGCCGTCGTCCACGGCGCATTGAGCGACACCAGCCAGGTGAGCAGCCGGTCGGTGAAGGATTCGGCTTTGTCTTTGAACTTGGTCATGTAGTAGCTCCTGGTTGTGGTGATTGAGGTCCGTTCTTACCCTTGAGATCGACATAGAACTTGAACATCAAGCCCTGCATGATGCCCCAGGGCGTCAACACCGCGCCGAGGATGGCAGCGCGGTCGAAGCCTGTGAGCTTCGTCTCCATTTCTGTCGGGAACCACAGCGCCCACGTCACAACCTCAATCGTGAGATAAAGCGTCACGATGATCACAAGCAGGCTGTCGATGTGATGTTCCTCGAACCAGCGCCAGAATGAACGGCTCGTCTGCTTTGCTGTGAGGACCGCTACCGAGGCCACTCCACGATCTGCGGTACGACGCGCTGGTTCATCGTTCATGCGCTATCCTGTTGTCGCTCTATTCGCTCAAGGCGCTGCTCGTGGGCCTGCACCTTGCCATTGAGCCGGATCAATTCCGCGCGCACGTCCCAGACGAGTTTCAGCACTGGCAGAATCAGCAGATTCAGCGCGAGTGCCAGATATTGCACCCATTCACTCATGTGAGTACCCCCGCCCGATTTCGAGTTCCTGGTTTCCGTTATCGGTCATTCGGTTCTTTCGCGTTGAGTCACCGCCATTGCGCCACCTGCCGTCGCTTCTGGTAGACGTTTAGAGCTTTTGTACAGAGTCAGCGCGAGCAATGATTTAAATGCAGAACTCTTGTCTGCAACGAACGAAGCCCACGAAGCAGGATTATGAGTAAGCCACGCAAGACCCCCAGGATTCTTGTTTGCCTCAACAAATACCCGCCTCTCCACTGGATCAAGAGCTGCAAGCAACTTGGATTCCTGCGCGTTTAATTTCCCGATATTGGGAACGGCATCAGCAACTTGTTCCTTTAGATTTCTCGCTAGCGCCTTTTGAACTTCGGTTTCGGCACTGCCCACTTCCCCATATTTCCCCGCAAGGACTCGATAAGTTCCCTGTTTAAGCTCTTGTGCGAGTTGAACCGGAATTTTGTCTCCAGTAATCAGAGGATGTTCCAAGAATTCATTCCACCCTGCTTTGATCTTCGCAATGTCTGAATTCGGGTTTACTTGTTTGGTGAATTTATCCAGCGTTTCCTTTACAGACTTCCATGCTAATTGCTTGTCTACTATTTCGGTTGAAGCAGATATTTTCCTGGCAATTTCTGTGTTGAGCGCGTCGATCTTCCCCCGCAGTTTCGCAAGCCCTCCCGAAGTTACCGCGATACCTTCATCGAGCAGAGTCTGGACTTCCTGTGCGACCCGCCCCTTTCTCAGTTCAGCAAGAACTGGCTTAAGGGAACTTTGCATTAGGCTTTTCGCGCCACTTTCCATAGCTGGAGATAAAGCAACGCCACCGACTTTGCTACCGAGCAGAGCCGCAATGGATTGGGTTCCCACGTTAGCGGCGAACCCAATTCCGGCTGCTGCCTCAGGGGGGAGAACTTTGGCGGCAACATCCGTTGCCTTGCCGCCGATGTCATACGCGCCTTTTGCCAGAGCCTCATCACTCACCCGCCCCGCCTCGAAAGAGGTACCGAGAAACGCTCCCGGAAGGCCACCAATAAACGACCCCCGTAAGCCAGCACCCAGAAGTCTTTGCCCCGTGGCGGGCGGGGCTTTGTCCTCTTTTCTACGGCTGAGCTTTGACGCTCCGAAGTCCTCCGGTCTAACACCTTTCACTGCCCCGAAATCTTCTGGTCTTGGTGCTTCACTCATTTATGCCAGCAGCCTTCTTGTATTTGTCCAACGCTCCCTGATTGGGAAAAGTGTAACCGCGAAACTCAACAGGTTTGTCCGCACCACCTAAGGTCACGCCTAGGCTTCTCAGTGTTTCTCTGGATTGAGGCGAAATAATATTCGGGAAATCGCTTTCCTTGTTCATGCCGCGCTTCCATTGATCGTTCACGGCATCTAGGCGGCCACGCAGAAGTTCTGAGGCTACCTTTAGCGCTCCTTTCATTTGATCTGGAGAGCGTGCGGCGACAGCGTTAGAAAACTTCTGTCTGAACTCTTCTGCTTCCTGTTGGCTGGCATTGACTTGTCTGAAAACTCGCATCAATTCATCGCTTACTGCTTGAGTAGCCAAGTTGTAGTTAATTATCTCTGGTTTTCCCAATTGATTTCTGACGAAATTAGTCAGCGCATTTTGAGCCTGAATGTCATTGTTCTTCAGGGCATCCGCAAGTTTATCCATCGTCCCCATGTGGGCGATAGCTGTGTTCATGGCTGTGATGTTTCTCGCAGACAGACCAGAAGTGAAGTCTTTCCACACTTGCTGGCGTGAGGAGTTATAGCTAGGGTCATACTGGCTCACCATCGACATCATGTTTTGCCAGTAGGGGGAACGCATTGCGAAACCGCTTGGTATCGGTTGTCTGCCCTCCGAGATTGCTTTTACCTGAGTTGCAATCTGAGGATCGAGGCTCGTCAGAAATTCCTCACCCTTCAAGTCCATGTTGATCGTTGGACGTGTAAATGTGTCAGGAACAGACTCCATCCTTCCGGTCTTTCTGTTCATGCCAACAAATTTTCCGGGATGAAGCGGGTCTTCCTTGATATTGGTATATGGGCTATCGTTCTCTGTGGAAAACCTCGGCCCACTTCCGACCTTTTTCCACGTTCCGTCAGATTGAAGTTCCTGCTGAATAGAAGTGTTACCCTCGAAAACTGTCCGAGTCGTTGGCGCTTTGGTTCTGTCTGGTGCCGTAAAAGATGGCTGTCCATGACGCAATACGGTACTGCCTGGCGGAACAACCAAATCTTTCTGTCTTTCCATCATGTACGGCAGCAATGCTTCCGGCCTATTACGCGCAACCCCCAGCAGCACCGGATTAGAAGCAATATCGGGATGTTGTGACAACATCTCGGATAGTTGCCGCTTCTCCCCAATCGTCCTCTGCGCTTCCTCCTGCTGCATCATTCCGCCGCGTAACTGGAGCAGCGTCGCGAGCTGTCCCAGCTCGTGCGATTCTTCTTGCCTGCCTAGAGCGCGGGAGGTTTCGTACCCCCTAATGCCCGCTGGCAGCAGTTGTGCGAGGGTAGCCATTTTAGGATATCGGCGGCGCAGGCAACTGAGGTGCAGGTGGTCCGGCAGCAGCAGCACGCTGCGCCTTTGTCAGCGGCGAAGTAGCGCGCACGTCATGGCGATCCTCGTCGGCCTTGAACGCCAGACGCGCCCGTAGCGCATCGGCAATCACGTCATTTCCAGCCTCTTCCGCTATCCTGATCGCATCGAGGTAGACGAACTTGGCGAGGATGCCCAGGGGCGACTTCGGCATCTCCGGCTGCGTGCGAGTCACCAGCCGGTCGATCTCAGCCATCACGTCTGTATTCATCTTATCTCCGTTAGCGGGCCACGCGGCGGCCCATTCTGGGGGCATGGGACGCATTTTTAGTAAGCCGTTGTCAAGTTATTCCGCCCGCTGGCCTGCATCATTTTAAGTATATCGGCAAGACTGTTACGAGGGCGGGTAACTTCACCTAGTCCATAGCCCAGCACGTCATAGATATCGCCAGCACCACCGGCCCTTGCTAGCGATGCCTGCGTCGCTCCCGGCACGCCTAGCCCGCCGGCAGCGGCGTTCTGCCCCCGATAGTTCAGCAGATAGGGCAGCGATACGGACTCGGTGATGTACTTCTGTATCTCGGCCATAGCACCCGGATTCCCGGCAGGATTCCCATACTTGGCTGACGCGCCCCGCGCCGCCGACTGGCCGGCCCGATCGAGAGCAGAGGCAAAGGCAGGATCCCCAGAGGCGAGATCAAAGCCCGGAGCGTAACTTGCCTCCAGCCGTGCCCGAGACGGCGCTCCGAGGCCGAGGTATTGATTCACCATATCGCGGTAGGCCTTCTCGCTGGCTCTGTCACCAAGCAGCCCTAGGCCCGTCGCCCCGGCTTGGCCTGCGACAGAGACGTAATCCGCTGTCGTCGCGGTGCCGTCGAGGATTCTAGAGAGAGCGGTTCCCGCAGCCGCAGTCCCAGCAGCAGTAGTCCCAGCGCCCGTAGTCCCAGCGACAGTGCCACCAACCTGGCTACTCAGCCCCGGCCCGGCAGCGCTACTGGCGAGACTATATTCTCCGGCAGCAGTCCCAGCACCAGCACCGCCAGCAGCCGCGCCACCTGCTGCACCACCAGCCGCACTTAGCTCACCGGCAGCAACAGCACCCTCATAAGCACCAGCACCACCACCAGCAGCGCCTACCTCACCAGCAGCCGCTCCTCCCACACCCGCTCCCGCGGCAGCGCCAGCGGCGAGCATTGCCAGGTAGGGGCCGTAGCCCTTCTCAACGGCCTGGTAACCCAAATCACCCTTGTCCAGAGTTCGAGTCAGGCTGCTATCCCCCAAGAGGTGTTGAAGGAAGCCTTCTCTGGGCCTACTGAAATTTCGCGCCTCTCCGCTCAGCATCCTGCGCTGCCATTCCGCATTTGCCGCAGTCGGAAGCATCCATTGCCCGTCGTTCTGGACCGCAAATTGGCGCAAGTCCTGCGGCATCTCAGTTAGGTCCATCGAATTCGGCTGATCGCCGAAAACGACATAGCCGGGGAACGGATCGCCCCGCTGAGCATTCCGCATCGCCGCATATTCGCCACGGTCGAGGCCGCTTAAGGAGCTGTAGCCCTCATTTGGATCAAAAGTGCCCCGAGGACTGGCAAATGTTCCCCAAGGGTTCGCCGTATTGGCTCCCGGCTGATTGAGAAGAGAGGAGAGAGTTGGCATTGGATAATCCTATGTATTGCTCTTACCGGTTGCAATGAAAAAACTACCGGCTCTTAGTGATATCGCGCTACCACTAGAAGTGGATTGTGCATATTGGAGCGTCAACGAGCCGTCGTTCAGTCCATTTCTGAACCAGTAATTTAATCGAAGCCAACCAGCAGTGGCTCCTGCCAACGAAGCAGCAGTAAAGTCCAATGTGGCGCCCGCCACGGCACTTGCAAGTCTTTTCACGACGTTTGAATCAGCAACGAGATAGCCAAACAAGCTGGTATTCAGCGGACTGCCTGGGGTCGTAATCGCTATTTTGATCCCGGTCGTTGAAAGTGCATCACCAATATCCAAGTCAAAGCGCACTAGAAATTGCTCATGCTTTTTAACTGGCAGGGACAGCGAGGTATCCACTAAAGTCGTTGAATTGAATACAGCAGTGGTCGTGAGATGCACATCCGTAAATATAGGAGAGTATTGAAGTCCCTGAACAGGATTTAATCCCTGATCATTGCCATATTGCCTACGAAGAGGACTCGGCTGTAGCTGCCATTCCATCTCATCGCCTCCACATCCGGCAGCACTAGCTGCCAACATCAATTTCAGGAACGAACGCCTGGACTCGAAAGGCCGCATTTTGCGTGTAGGTGAAGCGCCGGATGCGATTATAGAACGAACCGCAGCGGGTGAGGCGCTTGCGGGCCGTCGTCATGTCGATATTGCGCGCGGTGTTGAAGGTCGTCCCATCGTTATCCGAGTAGGAATAGGCAACGCTCCCGGTCGTCGTATCGCCGATGATCGAGATGCCAGACTCGAACTTCCGGTTTTGGCTACCGCCGTTAGTGCGCCCCGGCTGGAGCGTGACGGTGAAGTTGGCGGCGCTGTCCTGAAACGTGGTCGTACCCAAAACATGAACTCGACCATTAGTCGCGTTTTGAATGTAGATCTCTCCAGAGTTGGAAGTCGCCGCAATACCATCAAATTTTGCTCCGCCTGCCGCAATCTCCCATTCGCACCATAGCCCACTATCAACATGATAAACAAATGTACGTTCTGATAAGTCTAAGTTTAGAACATAGATAAGATGTCCGGCTACGCGTTCCATCCATGCAGTGCAAGTCCCTATAGTCTGCAGTTCCAAGCTAAGAAATCTATTTATCGGTATGGCAGAATCAGAAGATATGTCCTTGGCTTGACCTGGCGAAATCATCATTACAAAACGCCCACCATCCCCCCCGGAAGAATTCTCCGCAACGAATATCATGATGTCTCCAGCCCATGCAAGGCTGTTTTTTGCGGCCAGGCCCGTGAACAGCGTATTCTGGTCAATCCTCAGCAACGGCGATCCAGTAGGATTGCCATTGTTAAAGAAAAACTCTATGCGATTCTTGGTGAGGGCAACGATTTGATCTTTCAGTATATGAATAGCTTCAAGCCCTCCTCCATGCGTATCGACGTTGAGGAAGCTGGCCGCAGTCCATGAATCAAAGTCATTGAGATCGCTATTCCAAAGTTGGCCGTTTGAGCGTGGTTGGAACAGATAGCCATCCATGTAAAGAATTGGGCCAAGATTGTTCGTTGGATAATCAGCATCGTCAACCTCGTCTATCTGGGTAATGACATCGGCATTCGTGATGTTGTAGTTGTCCGTCCCATCGCTCACGATCAGCAGTCGGGCACTGGATGAAGCGGGCGTTTCAGTAAACCAGACGCGTCCACTGGAGGCGGCGAGAGTTACGCCTAGATCGGTCGTATTGCTCCATATCTTGTTGGCAAAGACGGTATATATCTTCCCAGTGTGGTCCCACAAATACAGTCCTCTGCCAGTAGCAGCAGCAGCCGGCGGCTGTGTGCTGTTCAACAATCCAGGTCGCTTGATGCAATTGACGGTCTGTTCTCCCACAGTCTCATTCTTGATGATCTCGAATAGCACATTCACATAGCGCTGATCGCCCGTGCCGGTGGCGCGCTGCGTCGGCGGGCCGATGAAGGGAATCGGGCGGGCGGTCGCCATCAGCCGGTATTCCAGTCGGTCTTGGTGCCGGTCGGATAGACGTCGAAATCATCCACGGCGACTGGAGCATAATCCACGCGCTGCACGCCGAGCTTTCTGATGTCTATTTCCGACTGCCGCGCCTCACCTTGCCATCTATGCTGTATGCGTTCATCCACGCCATAGTCATCGGCCACGTCGTACTTGATGATGTCAACCATAGCGCGAATCATGGAAACATCCACGTCCATTGCCGAGCCCGCAGTAGTATCATCGACAATACGCTCGTAGAGGAGTTTCCCGGTGCCATCAGCACTCGGCACCGGATAGAAGATGAATTCCGAGCCGCCCTTCCACATCGCCACCCTTGGATTGCCGATGGTGCCCTTGTCCGGTATCTCCGCATACTCGCTCCGCCCAATGATGTAAATCGGGTCGTCAGCCGATTCATTCGTGAACGTCATCTTGATCGGGAACAGGATTTCCCCGGCACCCGCGCTCGCCGTGGCGATACTGGATGACAGAGAGAACGTGACCGGTACTGTCGTCACCTTACGCCAGAAAATGCCGAGCTTGTGCATTTCTTTGAGACGTAGGTCGATGGCCTCATAAACGGTATCAAGGTCGGCTGAAGCGACAGACGCCTCCGCTGGTGACATCTTGGTGACCTTCCCCAAAACGCGCCGCGCGACCTCAAGACGGGTGCGCGTGAAGCTCGTGCTCATGCGGCCTTCCTCTGATCACAGAAAGAATGATATTCAGCAAGTATATTTGCGCAGCTATCGGTGAGATAGGAGAGTTTCTGGTTTTCTCTAGCCCACGGAAACTGGAATCCCGGATAGATCCCGTTTGCTTTGGACGAGGCAGGTGACGTGCTTCCAGACCTGTCGCAGCCGATGACGCGCATCACGATATAGGGCGCATCAGAATGAAAGCACAGTGTCGCAGGCCCGTTCATCACCATGATGTTGGTGAAAGCATTGGTGTAGAGTTGGAGTCTGTCATCCAGATCTAGCGGACATTCCTCATAATCCCTGATAATAATGACTTTCCTATCGCACAGCTTTGCAAACTTCAAGGATTCAGCTTCGTTAGAATCGCGCTCTGGATTGCGCGATTTCCGCAGAGTCAACGTAACATAATCCTTCGGAACACATGGAACTGGAATCCTGCCAATTCTTCCGGTTTTGTGATAAATCTCCGTTGCCGCACCCAGAATATGAGGCACTTCGATGCCTACGCGCTCTCCGATTGAATAGCCAATGCGAAATAGGGCAGGGGCCGGGCGCACAATGGAGCGCCAGCGGCCTTCCGCCTGCTCTAATGTGTAATTCTTCGGTTTCCACTTTCCATAGACGAAACGCACATGCTTAACGCCCAAGCTAATGGCGGCGGCAATGCAACTCACTACGTCATAGGAGGCTGGACGATTGGCGAGATCGTATAGCAGGATTTCTTCATCCTTATAGTTCATGCGACCGCCTCCAGTTTCAAGCTGATCACCGTCAATTGACTGAGGTCCAATGCGATCTTGTAGATAACCGGCATCCATCCATCTTCAGTTACTTCCGGAGAACGATAAAGCCTCACTGAGCGATACCACGGCATGCCGCCGCTATTCTGATACCTCCATGCTGGATGCTTTGGCGTCATCACCCAGCATGGTACACCCAAAGCCCCGCAAAGATGAACAACCGAAGTACACACTGAAATCACCAAGTCGCAGGATTTTACTACTCTCGCGGTCTCGTAATAATCCTTGGCATCGACGCATTCATTCATACGCGTGATCTCGAACCCGAGCGCTTCAACGAGATCGAGTTCCTCGTCTTTTCCATTTCCATATTGGAGCGATACGAATTCAATCCCGGGAACAGCGAGAATCGGCTTCCACCATGAAAGCGGCATTGAGCGTTTCACGACCCTCCCAGGCTTTGCTCCACCGCCCTTCCAAGAGATGCCGACGCGGAACTTGTCTTCTTTGGGTAGTGCTTCAGCTTTGAGATAAGGCGTGCCGGGGAACGCTTCGCGTGATCTGCGATAGAACTGTCCTAGAGAGCCTATTGGAATCCTGTAATCAATCTTATGATCGTAGGCCCACGCCACTTCCTTGTCTTCTCGCGTGCCGTAAATAGGAACGCCCGGAAATGATTTTCGGAAAAGATTTTCCAGCCTGTGATAACATTCGAATACGATCGGATTAGTTTTTAAGAGATCGACAAGCATGGAAGCAAACATGATCTCATCGCCCATTCCCTGCTCACCATAGACCAACACCGTCCCGGCAGCTTTCCCATCCCATACCGGTACGTTAAGTACAATCCGATCCTCGCGTATGCCGTGGGTTTTAAGACCCCATTCATGCTCGTCCCATCCCCTGTCCCATTTACCCTCTCCGAGAAGGGCGAGCGCCAGGTTCCAGTGGGCAATCGGAAGATCGGGTCTTTCCTTGATTGCCCTTTCGCAGAAGTCAATGCACTGATCATCTTTGCCGGATTCGATCAGGAGCCCGCTATAATTGGATAACGCCTCCGGAGAAGGCTCTTCTTTTATCGACTCGTCGAAGTAGTAGCGGGCTTTTTTCATTTGTCCCGCCTTCTTGTAGCCAAGCCCGAGGTTGGTAAAGACGTCGGTTTGCTTCATTCCGGCCTTCACCGCCGCTTCCAGAAAATGAATTCCCAAGCCAATCCTGCCGGTCTGGACGTACAACGAACCGATGGTGGCCATCAACCCGCTGTTATCGTGATTCTGCTCCAGGAGTTGAACATAGAGTCGTTCCGCCTCATCAAATTTCTTTTCAAGATGAAGCTTACAGGCTTGATCCCACAGTTCTATTTTTTGCGCCATAATAAGAAAAAGGGCCGAGGCTTCTTCAGCAACTCGGCCCCAAGGGTTTCCGGTTAAGCGTCGTTAAGTTACATCCATCGAGAAAATCGCATTCATGTAAAACGCACCCCCAAGAGAGGCATTAGAGGCCGTAATCGTTGACAAGATGATGTCGATGGTGTCGTCCGTCGAGTAGGTGTAGGGCGGAAGGACAGTCGCCTTGTTCACGTTTGCCAGAACGAATCCCTGTGCGGCGGAATAGGTGGCAACCGAGTAATAACGATCAGTATCTACACCATCTCCAACTTCCCAAATGAAGGACGGGGTGGCGTTGGTGGAGCCGAACTGAACAAACATCGGCGTGGCGTTTGCCGGGACTTTGATCATCTGGAAAACGTCTCCAGCGGAAATCGTCGCGGCGATAGAGTAAATCGATCTGACCGCAACCAATCCTACTCTCAAGCCCTTGGGCTGGACCGCTGCTTGCGCACCAGTAGCTGTAAAGGTAGCCATTAGTTATCTCCTCAATCCGGGGCCGCGCCGACAAACGCAGTGACGATCCCGTGATCCTTCAGATTGTCCCTGTCCGTTCCGCCGGAGCCAAACCGCAATTTCTGAATACGCCGGATTTCCTGGACCCCAACACCATGCAAGAACTCGTAGTCGTCCACATCGGTCGTGCTCTTGGTGCGTTGAGCCCATGCGAGTCCAACCGCCTGCGCTCCGCAGAGATATACGGGCTCGATGGCGGTTGCCGTTGTGAGCGAATAGATCGTGGTGGAAACCGCAGCGATCTCAGGAATTTCCCGCAAGATCATCCCGTCCCACACTAGCGAATCGCCGGTAAAGAGCGGGTTGTCCACGCCACGCACTCTTGCATCGCGATTAGCCAGAGTCAGGACGTTGGTGGTCGGGTTGTCCTCCGTTAAGTCTCTCCATGCCCTCGGCCCGATGAAGGCCACGTACCATTCCTGGTCCATTTCCTTGACATAAAGCGGCTTCACTTTCGGAGAAGCCGCTTGAGCAAGCCGCTTCATCAGGGAAAGGATGTTCGGACTTAACTGTGCGCCCGCCGTCACCGCTGAAATAGCCGATGCGAAAGTAGCCATGCCGGTAACGGTAGTCGTTCCAAAAACCAGCCGATCCCGATTATCGGATTGCCACGTATCTCTCTGGGCATTAGTCGCGGTTGCAAAAGCAACGTTAGCTACTTGCCCCAATGCATCAGTACAGTTATCCCGTAGTGTTTTTTGCGCCCATTCCCGAAGCTGTACTCGAGCAGAGTTTCTGAGATCAATTACTGACTTCTGCACGTCCCAGTCATCCACCACCACGGCATGACGGAGCACATCCACAATTGCGGTGTCGGAGCGGGAATTAAGCCGTTCTTCGTTGCCCTTAAGGGTGGAGTTTCCCGTAACCCCTGCTCCAGTCAATTCATTGACGAGCGCGAAGGTGACGCGATCACCGCTCTTCTTGGTCAAATCCTCCTTGATCTGGAAAATAGAAGCTTCGTCCGTGCCGAAGTAGCGCTTATAGCGCGACATCCGTACGTAATCGCGGAAGAAGTCAGAATCCCATATTTGGGGAGTTAGACCTGCTACAGCATAGGTCTGAGCCATTGCCAGTCTCCAATGGGTGATGGAATCGGTTCGCCCTTATCCGGCGTCGAACGATCATCGCCCTTGAAGCTGGCGGCGCTTACGGTGCTGCTACTACTTCGCCCCTAGGGTGGGCGGCACCTTGAAAACTGGAAACAGCCTAAACCTCTAATTCTGGAATGTCAAATCAGCTCTTTAGGATGTCCTCCATCGATGGCGGGCCGGCCCACGCCGGCTTGTGCTGCCCGCCCACCGAGCGCACATCAGATAGCGAGGGCGGGATGGCGGCCTTCTCCCTGGCAAGCGCCTCGGCTTTCTCGCGCAACTCGGTTTCCAGCTTCACCCGCGTTTCCTTCTCGATCTTCTCGCGCAGCGCCTTGATGTTGCCGACATCCTTCAACTCGATGTGCGATTCGGCGGTGCGATAGGCATACTCGGCTGGATCAGGACTCCTCATCCATTCCTGCGCAACGATTGGATTCTTCACCAGTTCAGCAAATACAGTGATCTTCTCATCGAAATCCGTGTAGCGCCCCCGCGCCACGCTCTCGAAGAGATTCATGCGCATGGCTTGAAATTCGCCGCGAGTATTCTGTATTTCCCCCTTGAAGCTATCTTGAAGCTTTTGCAGGTTCTCCTCTGGCGCATCCCAGAATGCCTTGGGCTGCTCTTTGGGCTGCTTGTCCTCTAGTTCCTTGAACTTGCGCTCCAATTCCTGGCGTTTGCGGCGCTCCTCCTCCATTCCCCGCAGAAAAGCCCGTTCCTTGTCCGTAAACTCCTGTTTGGGCGGCTCTTTTGGAGCCTCTTTGGGCGCTTCTTTGGGGGCCTCCTTGACCTCCTCTTTTGTCTCGACCTGCGCAAACTGACCTGTTTCCGGGTCGCGTACGAGCCCGCGTGCGCCTAGTTCCTTGTCTCGATGGACAGCCTTGCGCGATACGGGCTTCTCCGACGGCTGCGGCGTTGCTTCCGGCTTCGTTTCATCGGTCGCTACCTCCTTGGTTTCTGCTGGCTTGTCGGCCAGGATATCTTCAAAACTAGTTTGCTCCGGCATGTGCTATCTCCTTCGCCCGATCCACCCCGGCGGCGGGTGCTGCTTGACTGGCGCAATATTTCGACTGCACCACGGTTTTGAATGCTTCAATGGACAACCTCTTTGCGACACAAAACACATTCAGGTCAATCTCCCCCTGCTGAATGAATCTCTTGGTGAGAGGTGGCTTTTGCGTTTCTCCATTCCTGGCAACGAGAAGGCATTTCTCTATGGAAAAGCCATTGGCGCTGTAAAAATCATGGAACAGAGTCGGGTGAATGGAGTAGAAGCCATGATTCCCCCATCCGCTATGCGGGTTCTCGTGAATAATGTAGCCGTCCTTTTTTACTGATCCAGCCATGTTCACCAACGCCTGCCAAATATTCATTATATGCTCAGAAGTGCCCACGTCGAGAACCAGGTCATACGCCTCTCTCGCGTATTCAAGATCGCCTTCGACGTTCAGGTCGCAAAGTCGCTCGCAGCCGCGCTCGCACACGATGTCGTAGACGTGCAGCTCGGCATCGAGCATCTTGAACATGGATAGCGCATCGAGGATTGGCCTCTGATTGAGGCCGTGCCTGGCACAGATAGCATCGGAGTCCTCGCGCACATCGACGTAGTTCATCCTGGTGCCAAACAGGTCCACAAGCATCTCCTGCGGGGCGATGAGGTCGGGATAGCCCATTGAGGCCACTTTCATCCCTGGCCTTAATACTTCACTCAGTGCCAGAGTCTGGTTTATGCTCAAGGCCATCTAGCTGACCTCCAAGGTATAGCGTTTGTACTTCAATGGAACCTTGGTTTGAATGGCTGGTTCGATAACCCGGTCTCCATAGGAGCGTCCATTGCAGTGGTCACAGGACTCAATGTAGGACTTTCCTCTCAGGAACGACCGGATGTCCTCGCGTGACGCATCGGCAACCACAAGGTAGTCCTCGCTGTAGTCTGGAACGGCGTGAAGTTTGAACGCATTAGCCGAGAACGGACAGCGATAGAGTCTTCCGTCGGCCAGTGTAGCGAGGTTTTTCGCGCAGCAGGACCGGAAGATGGCTTCCTGCTCCGGGACTGTCCTATCGTGCTTTTCGAGCGAGGCGCACTCCGTCCAGCCGTTGGCTTTCTCCGAGACATAAGCTATTCCTCTCTTCTCAAGTTGCTCGATGAGCGGTTGCAGTTTCCTCGATTGCAGATACTCGGTGATGAAGAATCGGACCTTTTCATGTTGTAAGGACGGCCATTGCTCATCACGCGGCATGATGGTGGCATTGGTGAAGATTGCGACTTTCTTGATCTTCTCTTGTCGCGTCAGAGCTTCCACCACCAAGTGCAGTTCCTTGTTCATGAACGGCTCGCCACCGATCACCCGTACCTCGTAAATCTCGTCCATCTTCTCGCAGATGGTGTCTATCGTCTGAAGCATCTCGTTCAGATCAGCGTTTTCAGGCTTCTCGTAATATTGCATCAAGTTTGCGCAGTCCCTACACTTCATTGAGCATCGCTCCGTGACCATAAGGTCGATTGATTGCACGGTGAGCTGTTCCGGATGCATGTGATTGTCATGCAGGTGCAGGCATGTCCTGATGAGGTACTTGACGTGCTCTATGGAGTATTTGCTCGACTGGTTGGAGCCGTTGATGCTCTGGAAGTCTATGCCGGAGATGTCGAAGTCCTTGATGACATCGCCGCAGGATTGCCAGCGCAGTCCTCGCTCCTCAACTGGGCCAATCATGTCCTGGATATTGGGCGAGGTCAGGAAAATATCGCCGTCGGGCGCAGCGGCAAGCGTGACAATCGGAACGCCGAGCAGTTCCCCCTTGATGCGGTGATCAACGAAGCACTCCACCGGGATGCCGCGTTTGCGGCAGGCGTGGAGCGTGATTTCCCCAATGACACCGGCCCCGAAGATAATCACGTCACCTCCTCCAGATACCGCGACGCCGCTATTAGTACGCGCGGACTATCCTTCGCCATTCCGATCATCGTGTTGCACTTGATGCAAAGCATTCCCCTGAATTTCCCCGTCTTATGACAGTGATCTATCGACAGAGCGCGCTTCCCGGCTAGGCTAGCCTTACCGCATATTGCACAGCAATGATTCTGTTTCTCCATCATGGCCAGCCGCTGGTCCGGGGTTATCCCGTATCTGCGTTTCAGTGCGTGCGCAAAGGTTTTATGGGGGTTCTTAGCGTAACGGCCTGCTCGGTATTGCCTTAGCCTATCCGCGTTTTGCGCCTCATATTTCTTCTTGGCTACCCTTATCTTTTCTGCGTGCTTAGCCCGATACCTCTTCCCAGCTTCCTTTATACCCCCATAGCTCTTGGCGTAGTCGCCCCGCTCCACCGCGTGTTCAGCATTGTACGTTTTTTTGTAGGCCAGTAGTTCGGCCCTGTGCTCAGCCCGGTAAGCCTTCTGGTACTGCCTTTCCCGCTCTTTGTCCACGTAGCTCATGGGTAAACCTTTCCGAGAACTTCCTTAATGCTGCTGGCACTCAGTCCGGCGATGCGGAGAGCATAGAGCGCCGAGTGATACACTTTCGCGTTATCTATCGCGTTATCGACCTCGTCCTCATCATAGAACCCGAGCAAGAACGACCTTGCGTACTTGAGTCCTTCAAGAAAGCCGAACAGCCCGCGCCGGTTTATTGCGTTGAACCTAGCCGTCAGTGAATTTGCGTGCTTTCGATTGTGATAAACGATCTCACCGAATAATCGCACATTGCGGCACACCGTCAGGTATTGGAAATTGAACGCGAGATCCTCGGCAGTCTGCAAGTTCGGGAACGGCCTTACAAGCGACCGCTTATACAACTTCGCCCAACAACCCGACAGTGCCTGGTGTCCACGTGGGTCATGCATGTTCTGCATCGCATACGCGGCAACCTGTTTCTGGGTCAGTTCTTCAGTTGGATGTCTCACAATCATATCGAAATCTCCGAACTTCCTGAACGACCCCGCTACCAGGTCAACACCTTCCATCGCGTTGATCATCTTCCCTATCGCGTCTTTCTCCAGATAGTCATCAGCATCGACAAAAGCGACATATTCTCCAGTCGCCTTGTCCAGCCCACGGTTACGCGCTGCCGCCGCGCCGCTGCCTTGCGGGTCGTCAATGACGATTAACTCAATGTCCTTGTAAGCCTGCTCATGGATGCTAGCGAGACACCGAGGCAACCATTCCTCGGCCTTGTAAACAGGGACGATGATGCTAACGGTCATGGTAGAAGGCATCCATGTGACGTTTAGACGCGCCGCAGAGTTTTATCTCCTGCGGGATCACCACGCGGGTTCCCTCGCTCGCGTTAAACAAGCGACGATGTATGACATAAAGGGTCGGCTTGTCGCCCATCACCGCAACTCTGAGCATATCTGCGGCTTCCTGCGGAGTTTGGGGCACGCAAACATTCCAGCCCTCGAAGCGCTGGAAAAAAAACGTCGGGTCTTTGCTGTGTTGGGCTCCCTGCCCCGAGTTCACTCCGCGCCCCTCTTGGCAGATAAATGTGATCGGCAGTTTATGGCCCTTCTTAGCCCAGATCGGAATGTGGTTGAAGAGCGCGTTCATTCCGCAGAGTAGGAAATCAAGGCGGACGTGGAACATCAGCACTCGCTTTCCAGCGAGCGCCAAGCCCATCGCGCTCGAATTCATCAACTCCTCGCTCACCGAGTAAGTGATAAATCGCTCCGGGTACTTCTCATAGAGTCCAGTGGTGAGGCCCGCGAAGCCGTAGCGGATGAGCTGACCGCCCAGCACAATGCTTCGGTCTGCGGCCATTAGTTCCGACAGCGTTGCGTTAATGTTGCCAGCGAATGTTCCGACTGGACGCACTGCGTTGTCTGAGTTTGATTTCATTACTGCATCGGCTTCCTCTACAGTGGGAACGACCCATTTACCATGCCGTACGCTGTCAATGATTAGTGGGCCTTCGTTGAATAGCGGATTCATGCGATAACCTCCTTCGGCGCAAGCCCTGCCATATAGATGTGATGGCCTTCCAACTTCACTTTGGCCTCGTGAAACGCCGGCCTGCCGCTGCGGGCCATTTGCAACGCGCCCTGTACGTTGCCACTGATGCTCAGGCCGAACGCTGCGGCGCGCGGCACCAATGGAGTCGCTTGCCGTTCCTCAATTTTTGCATCTACACTCATGCCGTTGTTCTCCACGATGTAGGCGATGGGAAGACTGTGAAGCGCCGCGAAGTTCAAGCTCTCCCAAAATACGCCCGCCTCCGTCCCACCGTCCCCCACGATACATACCGCGATGGCCTTTGACTTGTCCATCTTAAGGGCGTAGGCGCACCCGGTGGCGACTCCGACAAGACCGCCGACGATAGCTGAGGCGTGAAAGTTTATGCTGTGATCGGAAATGCCCTGAGAGCCTGAGAAGCCGCCGTTCAAGCCACTCTCCAGCCCCATGATTTCATCCCACAGTTTTTGCTCGGAGCCTCCCGCTGCCAAGTAGTGCCCGTGGTTGCGATGATTGCTGAATACATAGTCGCCAGGATTCAGGTACTCGTGCAATTCAGCGGCAACGCGCTCATGGCCCAGAGACAAATGAACGGGGACGAAAATATCCTTCATGTTCGCCAATAGGCGATTCTCGAACGCCCGCACGCGCTCGGCGAAGGCTTCTATTCTCTCTATGCATATCTCGGCATGAAGGCGAGCGAGTGCCATTGAGGTTCGTCCTTGAGTTTGCCCTGCTTATAGTGGCGAATGATTTCATCTATTGCGTGATGGACCTTCTTCTTTGGCTCGAATCCGGCGGACAGGAGCTTGTCCGAATTCAGCCGGTACGACCGGAGATCATTCGATTCAAGATGGGTTTTAAGAACCGCCACCCGCTCTGAAACCATACCGGCAATTTGGGAAATTGAAAGATTCTCGAACCCGGCGTTGAATATCCCATGAAGTCCAGGTCTCAATATCGCCCACAAATACAGATCGGTCATGTCCTCGATGTGAATGTTGGGACGCAGTTGAGTCCCCCCTTTTATCTTGATGACTCCCTTATCCAGAGCCTGCATGGTGAGGGAGTTCACCATGAGGTTTAATCTCATCCGGGGAGAAACCCCGCACACCGTACCGGGTCGGAATATAACCACACCCATTCTCGAAGCGTAGGAAAGGACCACCCGTTCCGCGACCATCTTGGTCTTGTTGTATTCGGACAGGGGATGGAGTGGGATTTCCTCGGTCACCTCTGGAGCATCGGAAATCCCGTACACCGACCCGGAAGAAGCATAGATGAACTGTTTTACGCCCGATCTCGCAGCCCTGTCGCAGAGTCTCATGGTTGCAAGTGCGTTCACTTCCCAGGTCAGCTTGGGGTCGATGTCGCCAGCGGGGTCGTTCGCTATCCCCGCAAGGTGAATGACGACATCGGTGTTATCGAGAGAAAAAGAGTCGTCCCGAATATCTCCCTTGAAAATCTTGAGATGAGGATCCGGTTCAAGATAACAACCAAACCACTGGCAATCAAGGACAGTTACTTCGAAACCAGCCTTGAGTAGCTTCGGAACAAGGACGGAGCCCACATACCCACAGCCTCCAGTGACAAGGATTCTCATGCCGCAACCTTTTTCTCTTGCATACTTGCTATACATTCGCAGATGGCACGGTTGAGGTCTTTCGTAAACGGACTCGCGCAATTATCATCGACGCATACAGAATAATCTCCTGGGTATCCCTCAATCTGTATGTTGAACTTCTTCACCAGCGCAAAGCATTGCGCGTCGTCGTCAAAGGGATCGAAATGCACCCATTGCCCAGGAGCGTCCTCATAGAAAACACTCTTTGCCGCAGACTTGACACGTTTCGGTGCATACATCGCCTCCGCGCACAGCCTAGTGATCTCAAGATCGGTCATTTCTTATCCTTTCTATAATCGAAGTCGTGGTCTGTGGATTCTCGCTCGTGAATCGCATCGTGATCCCATGTTCTCGGCAATACTCTATTTCCGCGTCTAACAACCCTTTCATCAAATAGTCATGGCCTTTGCAGAAAATCTGGGGTCGGAAGAACTTCATCGCCTCCACCCCGTCCTTGCAGAAGGAAACATTTGACACGCAGGCAAGAGCCAGGAGCATTTCCATTCTCTCATTCTGGGGGATAATCGGACGACCAGGCTTGCCCACGAACTCATCGAGCGTCAGGCCCACCACCAGCCGATTTCCCATCTTTCGCGCTTCTTCCAGATGGCGGACATGAGCGCAGTGGATCAGGTCGAAAATTCCAGAACAAAGAACTAATTTCATCTGACTGGTTTCTGTAATGCATCGGCAAGAGACCAACCAAGCTTGATTCGTTGTCTTACTGTTGTATCCCCAATTCCATATTGCCTTGCCATCTCCTTATGGCAAAGAGTCTGTCCCTTGAATGTTATTTTCACATTCTTCCGGCTATTTTGTGCCTGTTCTTTTCGGGTCGCCCATCGACAATTACTAGGTTTGTAATCGCCGTTTTTATCTGGAAAGCGGTCTAAAGATTTTCCTACTGGACGCTTCCCCATATCAGCAATGAAGTTCTCGAACTTCATCCACCGATGACAAATCTTGATTCCTCGCCCACCATACCTTTCCCATGCATCATTATGTTTGTTAAGACACCGCGTTTTCATCGCGGCCCAAGTTCGATAAGTTGGAGTACCAACCGCATGATGCGTGGTGGCATTTTGTCCACGTATACAACCGCAAGAGCGCGTATTGCCTCTCCTCAGATAGACGCCTTTTGTCTGGAATTTGGTACCACAGTCGCAAACACAGTCCCAAATACTTTTTTTGTTATCTGAACCAACGCAGCGAATGACTCTCACCTTGCCGAACCTTTTGCCGGAAATCTCCAGGCGGGAATTACTCATGTCCTATAATAGCATATCAAAAACGCTATTGGCGAGAACTAACCTGTTTTCTTCAACTCCCGCATCAGATCGTGACCCAATTTTAGCTGGGCTTCTTCAGCCTCTTGCATTTGTAATCCCTTGTCTGCCCCGAACACTTTCTCAACATCCATTCCAATCAACTTAGCGGCTTCAACGGCATTGAGTATATTCTTGGACTTGCCGCTGCCAGATAACGCAATCAGCAAGTCGCCAGGCTCGCCCACCGTGATAAGCCATTTGGAAAACACAAACTCGTAGCCGTGATCGTTCGCAGTTGCGGTGAGTGTTGCGGGATCGAGCGTATAAGCCCTTATTCCACAGGCTAGAAGGTCATTTTGGATATGAATAGCGTTGACGTAGGATCCGCCATTACCAGCCAGATAGACTCGTTTCGCCCGCCTGATCTTGTCAACGAGGTCCATGAGTCCTCAGAAACTCGATTAGGTGTTCTTTTGTCACCGACTCACGATGGCCGATGATTCCGCACTTCAACGCCCCAGCGGCATTCCCTATCAGCAGCAAGTCCTCGATGCTCCCGGTCTTCGCCATCGGAGCTGTCACCGCAAAGAAGGCATCTCCCGCCCCCATCGTGTCGGTGACTTCCCTACTCATCGCTTTGGTGTGGAAAAACCGTCCTTTCTCCCAGCCTATGGCTCCGTGGTGCCCCAAAGTCACGACAAACTTCCCGCAACGGTCCTTGGCGAGCTTGAGTATCACATCCTCTATCGGGGAATCCCTGTCCGCCGCAGCAAGCCTTGCTTCCGGCTCGTCGATCACGATGTAATCGGCCCTCGCATACTTGGTGATGAGGTTAAAGCCGATGTTCGACGAATTGGTCTGACAGGCGACTGCCACGAACTCATTACGAATATTGTCCAGAACTACGTCGGTGATCGCTCCATGACCGAAATCGGCAATAACCAGAACATCGCGGTCCGACAACGCAGTTTGCCGAGCAATCCGTTCGCCGTTGTAGTGGACCTCGAAGAGCTTTCTCTTGTAGATGTTGTCGATCATCCGGATTTTTCTCGTGATGAGACCGACGCTCGCAACTTCCACCTGTTTGCAGAACGCCCTGCAATGATTTGCCGCCGCATCCACTCCTCCATGAAAGACTTCCTTGGAGTGGAATTCCACCGGAATCAAATATTCCTTCGGAGACTTCCCGAGCGGCCTGACGTAGTGATACTCGTCGAGTATCGTGTCACCGACGAACAGCACGCAGTAATCCTTCACCGACTCGATCAGCGTCAATGCGGATTCGATGCTCATGCGACGCTCGCGGCCATCAATAGCAGCAACATCATTTCATCCTCATCGTTGCGTAACTTCTTTCGCAACAGTAGCCCGATCTCCGCATCGATCTGGGCCATCGACATCTCGGCCATTGGCTTGAATGCGGTAATCTCGGCGGTTTCCTCAGCAAACTCCCTAGCAAGACGCGCGGCAATCTCAGCCTGAAGCTCGCGCGATTCTTCGACTCGTTCCTCAACACGTT
>ERZ1292642.382-Hain-H14-01um-R1-382-length-26830-cov-7_pt1 | contig 24629 bp, 32 predicted proteins | sample MGYA00564403_ERZ1292642 | MGnify/ENA primary metagenome ERZ1292642 (study PRJEB36523, sample SAMEA6512643) | groundwater metagenome | collected 2019-01-09 | study: AquaDiva: Metagenomics assemblies of 32 groundwater samples
TTTGCTGTGAGTTTGTGAATCTTCCAGAGAATTTCTCTTGGATGTATTTTTTGATGAGGGATGATTTATGAATTATGAGTTGGTTCTGTTGCTGGAGAGTTCCGGGAGTCCGCGAAGCTTTTATGTTATTGATACGATGTTGCAACTCAGTTACTACTCCGAGTGCGAAAGAATCGAAACTAGATTTTCTTTTTCCTTCATTACCAAATGAATCTCGGAAGAGTTTTCGTTGCATTATTTGATGCATGTTGAAGAGAATGTCGAGTTGGAGAATAATTGTATCATATATTTGTCTGGTTGTTGAGAGATCGAGTGGAAGACCAATAAATCCTATCCTAGTGGAGAAAGGGAAGACAACGAGAGAACAATCGTAAAGAGAAGAAATAGAACGTGCTAAGGTGAGGTGGTAGTCTTTTACAGGCTGGGGAGGACCTTCTGGTGGACGAGATTCTTGAATTGTTCCTTGACTTCCGAGACTTTCTTCTCTGGAAAGAATATTTGAAAGAGTAAGGTTGTATTTATCAAGGAGAAGACGTGAGAAGGAAAGGGCAGTATTCATCTCTTCTTCGGTTGCACCGTTGGTAGTGGTAAGAGCAAGGAGTTTTTGAATGCGGGAAGAGATTTGTTCGATGGGGGTTTCCATTGAGAGCCTCCTACAAAAGATTGTTATGCCGAAAAGGTTTCTGATTAGTCATTCTTGTCATTCTTGTTGTTTTTGTTGTTCTTGTCGATCTATTAATCTTTTTGTTCTTCTTCTTCTTTTTCGTTCTTCGTTTTCCTTCTTCGTTCTTCTTCTTCGTTCTTCTTCGTTGTTGGCTTCGTTCTTTTGTTGAGTTGTGATCGGCGAAGCCGTTGTCATTTTGAGCTCCTTTGGAAAATATTCTTTCGCTGGGTTATTCGTCGTTCTTCTTCGTCTTCTTCTTCTTCTTCGTCTTCTTCTTCCTTATCTTCTTCATCTTCTGAATTCTTTAGTTGAACGGAACTAAGAATTTCTTCGAGCTCTTTTTGTAGGGCTCCATGGGAAGATAATGTAAAGGATTCGGTATCAACAAGAGCAGAGGAGAGACGAAGAATACGAGAAATGGCATTGGCAAGATTAGTTTCGTCATGGGAGTTTGACATTTTGAGTTCCTTTCCAAGGAAGATGTTTTTTGCACTATTTAGAGGGGGTGTCCGAGGGGGTAGCTAGAGTGTATTATATACTAAAGGGTAGCGGTTGTCAATAAGTGGGGTAAGTTATTGTTTTTGTTAGGTTTTTTACTTGTCTACTTTGTTTGCCCATTCTGTTGACTTGTTTTTTCTCTTTGGTTATTTTGTCTCCTTGTTTCTGTTAAGTAGTTATTTTTCTCCGGCTTTGCCGCTTCCTTCTTGTTTGCTTCTTGCAACGCCGCGATGGTAAGATAACAAAGAGCAGAAAGGAAAGAAAGAACTGAAAGAGTAAAATATCCTAGAGCACCAAGAGAGAGAAATAAGAGGAAAGAAGAAATAGGGAGAAAAGGGGAAAGTTCGGCGAGTTTGTCGGCGAAGCCAGGAGTACGAAGTACGTGGAAAATGGTAAGAAGGAGAAGAATGAATTGAAGTGGGAAGTAGAGAATGAGAAGGTTATGGGAAAAAGGGGAAGTCGTTAAGATGGAATGAGAAAGAAGAGACCAAGGAATGAGGATTGAGATTATTGTGATCATAGAAAACTTTCCATAGAGAATTAAGAACATTAAAGAACATTAAAGAACATTAAAGAACACATTCGCGGAGCCATTGGTGAAGTTATTGGAGAAGCCATTCGCGCTGTTAGCAGTGGGGTGGCGAAGTCAGAGGTTTCTTGTTAGAAGAGGAATGGGAAGTTTTTTACTGGGTAAAAACTAAAGATTTTTAAGGTGAGATTCGGCGAAGTCGTCGGCTCGGTCGGAGGAATGTCCGATGAAGCCGTTGGCGAAGCCAGCGAAGTCGTTTGTCCTGACTGCATCCAGTAGAGTACGCGATCTCGATCTTTTGGGTGAAGTCCACAGATGTCTTTGAGAGATATTTCGAATTGATTCTTAAGCCATTTGTTTTGTGTTGTTGAATAGAAGGTTATTGTGTGATTATGGTTGATTTGGAAGAGTGGACTGGTCGGCGAAGTCGTGGGAAGTTTTGTCATTGGAAGTAGGTTCCTTTCGTGCTTTTGCATATTCTATTGCATCCTCTTTCGTACCGACTAGCAGATTTTTGCTGTGGTTGGATGTGCTATCAAAATATCCAGGAGAAATTTCATATTTGTATTCATAGGAGAGATGTAAATCGCTTATTCTGAATAGCTGAGTTATTCTACCAAGTGGGTGACCAGTTTTAAGGTTATAAATAGTGTCTCCTATTCTGAGTGGAGAGTGTTCTTTCATTTTGGTATCAAGCCAGTCTTTACGTGTTTTAAGAGCAGCGATGATTGTATCGTCTAGAGCATTGAGTTCTGCTTGTTCGTTTGGGGATAGTGTTATTTGTTGCATTTCTGTTTGATTATCCTTTCTGTTGTGGCTGTTGTGGTGGGTGTGGTTGTTGTGGTGTGTTTTGGTGGGATCTGCTAAGCTTCTCCATACTTCGCCAATTCTTCTTTCTAGGTGGAAAAGGTTGTCGATAGGGAATACGTAGCTCCAGGGTGTATTGCTCGCGCAGCGCTTGTTGGACACTACTAGGGTCTGCACCTAGGTGGTGACAACAGAATATGAAGCTAGCGTAACGTTCGTCGTTCGATAGAACCCACTCAACTGCTTTGTTCCATAGTATGTCTGCGCGGTGGTTGTGAGTGGTAGTGAACGTCCATTGAAGAGTTGTTAGGGCCTCGTCGAAGATTGCCATGAGAAGACGTTGATAGCCAGAGTGGTTTCGTGCTGTGGGAAAGAATTGTGAAGGGAGGATATTATCGTTATTGATGCAAGCACGTATCATAAGAGTTCTTTAGTGAGGGAAGAAGTTGGCGAAGCCAGCGAAGCCATTAGTCCTTGAACAACCGCAACGCTAACGCTGTATTCGTCATATTATCCATTGATACCTTTTTTTGTTCTTCTTCCCATTCCTCTATTCTCTCCTGAGCTTCTTCAAGGGTGGTAGAGGAGCAGATGAGTCGAAGTCGATGTTGTACGTCGGGAGGAGGTGTTTGATTGGTTACGTAGTATCGAAGGGTAGATAGTGATCTACGCAGAATGGGAGATAATACGGATAATGGGATGTTATATTTGATTCTGATGTTGTAGAAAACGCGGGTCCAGGAGTTAGGTGGACCTTCTTGAATCTTTTTGAAGTTTGCACCGAGTACACCGGCTGATCGATTGTTTTTGTTACTTGCGTTCCAAGCATCTTTCCATCCTTTATCTATCTCTTCTTGGGAAAGGGTTTGAGGAGGAGGAATATTGTCGGCGAAGCCGTTGTCGTTGTCGTCGGAGGAGCTATTGTTAGAATCGTCGGCGAAACCGTCGGCGAGGTCAGCAGCGAAACCATCGGGGCGGCCGGTGGCCGGTTTCTTGAGCATCTGGTAGATTGGGTCGTTTGCTACGTCTTTTGCTGCTTGTTCCGACTGCCTTTGGTATTCTTCTTCTGTGGGAGTTGTTTGTTTTGGGAGAATTAAGGAATCTGTTGCCGGGATAGGAGATTCTAGAAGAAACGGTGAAGCTGGGAGGTCGGGGTTGGTTAAGAGGAAGGTTAGAAGTGGGGTTGGCGGTGAAGTCGGCATGGAAAGGCTCCTTTCGGTGGTTGTCGGCGAAGCCGGGTTGTTGGTTATTGTTGTTGTTGTTTGTTATAACATTGTTGGTGCTCACCTCTTCGTCTCGGGAGAGGTGGAGGAAAAGGTAAGGTGTTGAAAAAAAAAAAAAAAAAAAAAAATTATACTTTCCTGCCCGCACCTCCTTCTCCCGCGAAGAGAGAGGGAGCACCAACAATACTACAACAGACAACATTAGTCAACTACACCAAATTCTTCAACGATTCCAGGTACTTAGACTCCTTTACGTTGTAGACGAGATATTTTCCTATTTTTAGGAATTGACTTTGTCAATCAGTTAAGGTTCGCTTTTTCTTCGCTGGCGAAAAAGAGGCGAAAAAATTTGTCACTCCTTGTTAGGCTTCTTCAAAGTTTTTACCTAGTAATATTGAGGGGGTAGGAAGAGAGGAGAGAATTTACTTCAAATAATGCAAGAAGTGTACCAAAACTGCGTTTGAAAAAAAACTACTTGACAGATGCCGATACAAAGTAGACAAGTTAATTTCTTGAACAACAAAAAAAACAGCAATTTCTTCGAAAATGCAAGATTTCTTCAAAATCTCTTCAAAAACTTCAAGATTTCCTCATCCTTCTCTAAGATTTCCTACTTTTTGCAAACAAACTCATTGCAAGTAGGAATTTTTAGTTTTTTATGGAAAGGTTTGTGGTTTTGCAAAAAATGGGTCAGGGAGATCGGGGTCTAGCAGATTTTTCGTTTTGCAAAAAACGGAACAACCTTGTCGGGGTCTAGAAGAATTTTTATGTTATTCTCATATTCGCATATTCCTATATAGCAATATTCTTATATTTGCATATTCATATATTCGCATATTCCTCTCACGAGTATTTTTCAAAGAGCGTTTTATTTTTATTGTCAGAGAAATTGAATATGCAAGGTTTGTTCCATTGCATGGAATGAAAATTGCTATTTGTTTGAATATTGCAAGAAAGAGACCAAGAGAGAGACCAAGAGAGAAAAGGGAAAATCTAGTTTTTTTACCTCTTGTTACCGAGCGCTCAGAAATGAGCCGTAACCTGGTCTAGGACTGGTCTTATTCTCTGCTCTGGTACTTCTTTGCGCCGGTCTCAAACTGGCTTGTAGCCCTATCCTGGTCCCTCTGTTAGCCTTATCCTGGTCTTAGGGGGTAGTCCTAGCCATTACCATTGGCGAAGCCATTGGCTGAGAGCTGACTTCGAGATTGCTTTCTTTTACTATGAGAGAAAAGGAAAAATCATCTCAAAACTGGTCTGTCCCGGCATTTTCTCCTGGCTACCTTAGCCCTGCTATTAAAAGAGGGTAGCTAAGCAGGAAGGGCCCTTTTTGTGAGGAATTTGGCTATTCGCTTCCTCTTCGCCCTTCTTTTTGTTCATTTTAGAACACTATTTGCTACTGTTTGCTACTTTTTTCGGGCATTCTTGCTCGTTTTTACCCGCTAAAACCTAACTTCTTTACCAGATAAATAGTTTCCCGACAGCTACACTGTTGTGCTCTTCACTCTATCGCTACTGTATCATATCCTGTCTACCTTGTCTACCCCCCCATATCCCATAACTCCCTATAATTATTGCGCTTTTTTGCATTCTTGCATTTCTAGAAATTGCAATCTTGCATGGTGCTTGACAAGGAGTGCAATATCTGTCAATATGTGGACAGAGAGGAACAAAAAAGAAGGAGAATTTTTATGTTCACAGAGCGACACCTCGAAAAATTTGCAGAAATAAAACTTTTGTTAGAAAGTGGTTGGGCGCAAAAGTGTTTTGCGAGAGATAGTTTTGGAATGGAGTGTAATGCCCTTTCGGAAAGTGCGTCTGCATGGTGCCTTGCAGGCGCTATCAAACGAGCATTTAAGCACAATTCTGGTTTAGAGAACATTGTATATGTCGCTGTTTCTCTCGTGTTACAACCAAAATGGGATGAAGAAGATGACAAGATACTGGAGCGTTTTAATGACGCGCCAAAAAGAACTTTGCAAGAAGTCCTAGACCTTCTTGGTCCTGCGAAAACAATTTTTCGCGGTTTACTTTCAACATAATATTGCATGCAGCAAAGGAACGGATTGCATGTGTAACTTCAAAGGGAGATAGAAGAATGGCAGATACTATGCAAGAATGGGCAATCGAGACCGGCATTTCACTCGTTGAGAAAACATCGACCACGGGAAAAAAAGGTACGGAATCTTACAACGAGGATGTTGTGGAAGTTCCTGATCTTCGGGAATGTGCAACGATTGAGCAGTGTGTAGATTTTTTCTCTCGTTTCTCGAATTATTCTCGGGTTCCGAAGCGTGCCGACAGCGAGCAGACAGCAGAGCTGCGTTTGAAGAACGCTCTTTTCAGGCAGCTTGGAACGGATTTAATTAATCGTGCCCGTGCAGGAATGGCGGAGGACGATTCTCCTCTTGCAACGGGGCGTGCAAAGCTTCGTGACCTTGCAACAGATACCTTGCAGGAGGCTGCGAAGGAAACCGCGAGGATCACGGGAATGTCACTTGAGGAGGTTCTCGCAATGTTCTCGCGGCAAGCGAGTGGAGGGAGGAAAGCAGCGTAAGCAAGAGTAAAGAGAGATGCAATTCCCCTAATTGCATCTCTTATTTTTTGGGGGAAGATATGAAAAGTGAATTGGATACGGTAAAAAGATTCTTTCTGCTTGCAGAGAAATTATATCGAGAAGGATGTATTGATCTTGAAGTGAGGGATATGATAACTCATACGGCAGCAACGGTCTCTCTTGCTGTCGAGTTTCCTGGTTTCTTGTGGACAGGAAAGACCTTCCTTGGATATGTTGCTGCTCCCGAGAGTTTCGAAGCAATGTAACGTCAAACTCATGCTCGGAATGAGTGGTCCGATTAAGGGGAAACAACCATGAAGAAGATATATCGCTGTAAAAAACACAACAGACTTCGTACTCGTAAGATCGCGGTCTGTGGCTGTCCTAAGCGCTAAATGAGCGCACCTATTTTGATGACTAAAGCCAAAATGTTTCACGTGAAACATTCTTACTTAATCTTTTGTATGTAGGAGAATACCAATGCAGAATTTTGCTCCGTTCGTTGTCCATCCTCAACGAGAAATTTCTCTTTCTACTCCTGCTTCTTATGTCTATACTCCTTCGATTGCTCCGTATTCTCAGTCTGCTAGTGAAAATTGGCGTACTGTCTATCGTACTCCAGTATATAGGCAATCTGTACATCGTTGTGATCGTGCTCGGATAGCTTATTTCTGCTGGCCTTGCCATGATCGACCATCGCGGAAGAACACTTCTGTTTTTCTCGATCAGTCTCGCTTTGATCGTTTTCAAGACTTAATGCGACTTCAAGGGAGACAGCAGGCTAGCATGTATACTCAAATATGTTCGTCTTGCTGTTCAATGGAATCTTGGTTTCGTGTGTGGGACTGAAAAGTAGCTCTTACCCAAAAAAGGAGAAGTAGAATGAAAATCGCTATTTGCTGGAACTGTTCTTGCAAGATTCCTCGACGCGAGCGAAAGCGTCGTCAGAATTGGCCAAGCTTTACCGTAGGTGCATGTCGTGCATGCGCAAGAATGCACATCCGCATGAAGGAGGAAAACAACGCCAGGGAAGAGGTAATGTGGCGTGATCGGGTAGAGACATAGGCTAAATTCGTTGCTGCGATTTCTTCGATTGCACGTTACACATTATCATGAGGATTCTTACGGTATGATTGAGCTGGAGATTGTAGAAGAAGGAGGAAAAAATGGACGTTGTTGAAAAAAGGATAACAATGCTAGAGGATTTTTCCACAGAAATTTTGCATCTGGCGAATAGTTTTAGGCAAAGAGGAGACCGGAAACTATCTTATGGAGAGAGGGAATTAAATAATTTTATTACTCGGCACGCCTTGTTTCAGATAGTGTCAGACCTTGCAGACCCTGGAATGTCTGTTCCGGATTGCCAACACTTGCTTCATGATTATACAGAGCTGTTGCTCTAATACTATCATACTATCATACTATCATACTATCATACTGTATGATAGTATGTAACAAGGACTGTGGCGACAGCGAAGAAACAGCGAAGCTGGCGAAGCTAGGGTAGCAAAAGTCATGCCAAAGTCATGGCATAAGAATTGCTACCCTTTCACTTTTTCTTCGCTTTTTCCGAAAAATTGTGTGGCATAGGAATTGCTATGTTTGCCCACACTAGTACCTCACGCTTTCCAATCCCAAAATTATTCAATAATCTCTTCTATAGCCATCCTAGCCTCAGTAGCTTCGCTACTCTCTCGTGCTCTCCCCCCTTGTTTTGCTCTTCGCAAGCTCCTACTCTACACAATAAGGACCGCTACGCGACCCGGCTTTACCCGGCTTTGCCGCTGGTAAAATTCACCCATGCTCGCGGAGTTCTTAGTCTGATAAAATGATTCCCTCTTCCCCCCAACTATGGTCTGTTCCTCCCTCTTTCCCTGGAGCTACCGCTTTTCTTCTCGGTGGTGGACCATCTCTTGTCCAGGATGGAATCGGATTTCTTCATGATTCTGACCTTCGAGAGACAGTCCTTGTTGGACCATCAGTGATGATTGCAATAAATCGTTCTTATCGAATTTTTCCTTTTGCAGACTTCTTATTCTTCATGGATCACCGATTCTTCGAGTGGGAATCCCCGGAACCTGGCTTCACTGCTTTTAAAGGTAAAAAAGTATCCTTTCATTACGAGAACTCTTCTCTTCCGTCTAACATTCTTCTTCTTCATCGTGGTACGCATACTGGTCTATCCTCAAACCCTCAAATTCTCTGTCATGGTACAAATTCTGGTTACGCTGCCATAAATCTTGCTGTTCTCCTAGGATGTACGAAACTTATTCTTCTTGGTTATGATATGTCTCCACAGAACGGAAAACTTCATCATTACGAAGATTACCCAGAAAACACTCCTTTAGAAACATTCAAAACTGTTTATCTTCCTCGGTATGAATCTCTTGTTCCACTTCTTGCGCAACAATCAATTCAAGTCTGGAATGCTTCTCCCTCTTCTCTTCTTCCATGGTGGACTAAATGTACTCTTCAAGAAGCATTTAAAGCTGTTCGACAAGAAAATCTTATGGAATATTTTCTAGCAAACACAGGTTTTCGTGGCGAACACAGTTCATAGAACACCTTCGAATTTTCCTCACTCCGTCGGAGTGCGTAATGACATACTCCCCATAGTAAAAGAAAGTAATCATACTCTCCATAATAGAAGAAAGCAATCTTGAAGTCACCTCTCAATCACAAATCGCAATTACCTAAGAGACAACAGACAACAGACAACAGACAAGAGACAAGAGAAATGCATGAACTTAGCGAAATTATTCCAATAAAATTCGTCTATGTCGATGTTCTTGCTTCGGATGGTTCCCGTCCTTACGGACCATTTTATGTGAATAACTTGATTCATGCTGTTGATATTTTTTATTCTCTTCCACACTCTCATCTTTGTCTAACCGATGCTCCTGATCTTTCCTACGAATGTTCAACAGAGCTTGTTCCGGGCTGGTATAAAGGATGGTGGGCTAAAATACTTCTATTCCGTCCTCGCCAATTCCGGTTAGTCTTCCTTGATCTTGATACTCTCATTCTCGATAACATAAATTTCCTTTCTACAGACTTCGGTGATATGGTTATTCTACAAGATTTCTATTATCCTACAAGATGGGGTTCTGCAATTATTTCTCTCCGAGAAGGAGATTTTGGGCATTCTGTATATGATCATTTCTCCCCGTCAATTATGCAATTTTTCCGTGGAGATCAAGATTGGATATTCCATACCCTTAGTGAGTCTCTTGTTGGGGACATTGTGCTTTGGCAGAATTGTGTTCCAGGGAAAATTTCGAGTTATAAATTAGGAGGAGGAAAGAAACCATCCGGAGCGATAGTCTGTTTTCATGGAAAGCCAAAAATCCATGATGTTCTTAACATTGAATGGGTGCGCCAAGCATGGCAATATCCCACGCTCGTTGCGGGCGCGTAGGATTCTTAGAACAGAATGGAAAGCATAGTAAAAAGTATGGGAACATTTTCACCTAATCATGGAAAATTCCACTTTTATAATGTATTCTATATCCATTGAAAAGAGATGTTCAACTGCATGATTCAGAGTTGTTGGTGTTCTTCTTCCACATTTCTTCCGTATTCCTCTGATCATACTACTCCTACTACTTACATTCAATGTACTGTGTGTAGTACTGTTATCCAAAAGACTACTTTAACCTCGATGGATTTTCTTAATTTCTACCAGAGTGGTTTCTACCACACACAACATCAAATTAACAAAAATATGCTTCCTTATCAAGGACGTCGTCTTCATGATTACAAAGTAGCAGAATCTCGTCTTTCTAACTACAAAATTCCTTCGAAGTCATTGATTCTCGATGTCGGATGTGGGAGTGGAATGTTCGTTCTTTGTGCTAGAGAGCATGGAATCGAAGCATATGGACAGGATCTTTGGAAAGATTTAGAAAATCCTTATGTTTATTCCTCCTCGCTTTCTTCCATCTCTTTTCCTACGGATTATTTCGATTATGTTACCTGCCACGATGTCTTGGAGCATGTCGAAAATCCTAATTCTTTTCTAAGCGAAATCTCTCGAATTATTAAACAAAACGGTTTCCTTATTCTTGACTATCCGATGTTTTTTTCAGAAGAAGGTAAACACCACTGGAAAGCTATTGAACATTTGTGGATGCTTTCTCCAGCACAACTACAGAAAATTCTTACAAAACATGGCTTTGAAATTACTAAGACAACCTATCCAGAATGGGAAGGAAAAAGGCTCGCTAAGATTGTTCTGTTTTGTAGAAAACCTCCAGAACAAAGAACGAGCATTCTAGTCCCTCCTGGTATAGGAGATTCTTATTGGGCAATAATAAAACTTCGCGACTTCTGTATTAAGCGAAGACTTGGTATTCCAGATGTGTTTATTGCTGGACGAGGTGACAGGAACATTAGTAAAGAGTTTGTCGAACGTTTTCCTTTCCTTCATTGTAGTGGATATGCTGAAGATTTCACTACAAAAGATCCTATTTTTAACGAGGCTTACCTTCAGGATGGTCGTCAGTTGTTCGAAAATGTTCATGGAATGGATTTCTTCTTATCAGCAAATGGAATACTCCGTTTTGGTAAGAACCTTACTACAGAATATCTTCCTGAATACGAAACTGAGTGGCGACCTCCAATGTTCTTTTCACTCGAAGAACGGAAGAAAGTTTTATCATATCAGCATGAATATGGTCCATACTCTCTTTTCTATCTCCCTGTACAATCAATCTACAAAAGATGGTTTGCTGATATCGATCGGGAATATTTTGTTGCGTATGCGAAAGAGCTTCGTCGAAAAGGAAGAACTCCAATACTTGTAGGAGCGGGATGGGATGAAGATCCACTGCGTTGTTCCGAGGTGGTCAATCTTATAGGAAAAACAACTTTTTCTGATCTTCTTTCTCTCCTTCATGGTGCTCAAAGTGTTGTAGGTTTTCCATCAGGCTTGACGATTCTCTCTACAGTTTTAAGGAAACCAACATTCATGTGGTGGAATGATTACTTTGATCGGAGGATGTGGACTAACTGCTGTCCTCATACAGAAAATTATGTTGCTTGGTACAGCAAACAACTCTTATCCCCAGAAGACTTCATCGAACAACTCTTAAGGATAGAAGCCATTCCTGTATCGGGAACGGAGTAGTTTCTTCGACAATATCTTTCTGTAAAAAACCACTGTTCGAACGGTTCGAAAATGGCTAAAATATCTCTTCAGCTAAACGACTTCAAACAATCGGATCTTGCCGAAGAAGGTCTTCGTGAGTGGAATGTTCCATCCTTCCATCCTGTCGAAGACAGACAAGGAAAGGAAAATCTCATCCGGCTGAAGGGAAAGCATCGAATTATGCAAGATCTTGAAATGTCTGGGCTTACTAGTCGGGAAATTGCTCGTATGCTTGGTTTAACAGATTCCCGTGTTTCCCTTATTCGCTCTTCTCCACTTTATCAAGCAGGTCTCCAACAGAAGATGGCTCTTCAGAGCAAGGAAACATCTGATCTAATTCAAAATCTTGCCATCGAAAGTGTAGTGGAGATGAGAGAACTTGCGAGACATAGTAAAAACGAGAAGATTAGATTATCTGCTGCGAAGTGGCTAGTAGAGAACGCTGGGTTTAGAGCTCCTGAACGACGAGAGGTGGATATTAATTTTCGAGATACTGTTGAAGAAGCAAGATTATTAGCGGAGCAACGTCGTTCTGATCTTTCTTCGTCAACAATCGAGATAGCAAGGACTTTCTCTGAATCTGAGATTTCTGCACTTGAAGATAAGTACTCTGATGCAATTGAAGATTATTCTGATGACGAGAAAATGACTCGTCGAGATCCATTAGATATTCTTTTTGAGATGAATACTCGGTTGGAGGAAAATAGTGGAAGTTAAGCAGCAAGATCTTCTACGTACTATTGGTCGAGAAAAGAAAGAAATGGAAGCAGAATTCCTTTCCAGATATATCTTTGATCCAACAGCATACTCTCGGGAGGTTCTTGGGTGTATTTCTGAACCATGGCAAGTTAGGGCAGACCAATGTTTGTTAGATAGAAGGTTTGTTGCTGTTCGTAGTGGAAATGGTGTAGGGAAGACGGCGTGGATGGCACATAAAATTATCTGGTTTCTTAATGTACATCCAATGTCTATTGTTCCATGTACTGCAAATTCTGCAACTCAGCTCGAATCTGTTCTATGGGCTGAAATTTATCGTTGGATGCAGAATAGTAAGTATGTAATGAGTAAGATGGAATGGACGGCAGAGAAAATTTTTGTTAGAGAGAATCGTCAAGCATGGTATGCAATTGCACGTACAGCAGTAAATAGTAAGGGAATGGCTAATGAAGCACTTCAAGGATTCCATACAAAATTTGTGGAGTTTGTTGTAGACGAGGCTAGTGGTGTTCCTGATAAAGCTGTAGATGCACTTGAATCTGCGACTACTAGAGAAGGGTGTTATGGAATAATGAGCTCGAATCCAACACGGCGCTCTGGAATATTCTTTCGTGCGTTTCATCAAGATCGTGCATTGTGGGGAAATATTCATGTCAAGCCGGAAGAATCTTCTTTAATGTCGGAATCTTTCAAGCTTCGGATGGAACATAAGTATCGGGGAAAAGATACCGCTGGATATATGATGAGAGTACTTGGAGAATTTCCAACTTCAGAGAGTATGGGAATAGTTTCGTTCGAAGAGTATAATCATCCTGATGTTCAAGTAAGAGATATTATTGCACAAGGAGAATGTATATTATCGGTAGATCCTGCTGGGGCATCTCCCGATGCTGATGCATCAACGATAGGAATTCGTGTCGGGAATTGCTTGGTAAATATTGCCTCTTTTCATCGACTAAAGACTCATGAGTTATCTGCGAAGGTAGAAGAGTTTGTAGCATTATATGGGGCAAGAAAGATTTTTGTTGATGCAATTGGAATTGGTAATGGTGTTGCCGATCGTTTACTTGAAACGTACAATCAAGACGACCTGGATAATCCTAGAATTAACAAAGTAAATGTAGGAATGCGAGCTGCTGTTCCTACAGAATACTACAATCGTCGAAGTGAGTTATTTTATCACGCTGGAAGAGCTATAAAAGATCGTACAATAAAAATTCTTGCTGACCTTCCATATCTTGAACAAGATCTTACTGACCTTCATTATTCTTACGAAATTCAGAATCGCAAGTATCGTGTAGAAGCAAAACAAGAATTTAAAGATAGAAATGATGGAAGAAGTACAGACTTTGGTGATGCTTTTGCTCTCCTCTTCTCTGATGTTGGAATAGATTTATTTGAAGAGCAAGTTTGTTCTGCAGAAACTGCTAAATTCTGTATCGATGTTAATCTTGAGTTAGAGAAACAACCTAAGGAGAAAGAATGGCAAAGGCTGTAGGACGTCCAGAATCGATTTTTAATGAGGTTGGACTTACAGGACTTCGCCATTTTCGTGGTATTCTAGATGATGAATTTCTTCATGTGCTTAAAGGAAAAGAAGGAATTGCAGTTTACAAGGAGATGGCAAATAACGACCCTGTGATTGGTGGTGTTCTTCACGCAACTATTCAAATGATGCGTAAGGTTCCTACATCTATTCTTACTATGGGAACAAGTCAGAAAGAATTGGAAGCGAGAGAGTTTGTTGCACAATGTTTTAATGATATGAACGTTTCATGGCAAGATACCCAAACAGATATTTTCTCAATGCTCATTTATGGTTGGTCATATTTTGAGAAGATATTCAAAGTGCGGAAAGGGTATAGTAGGAATCCAAAAACACAGAGTCGCTACGATGATGGAAAGATTGGATTCCGAAAGTTTGCTATTCGTGCACAAGATACTCTTGATCACTGGGAGATTGATGAAAGTGGTGGTATTCATGGAATGTGGCAAGATGCAATAGATGGAAATAGTGGTATTGGAAAGCTCCGTTTTATTTCTATCGATCGTTCTTTATTATTTCGAACATTATTAAATAAGAATAACCCCGAAGGAAAAAGTTTACTCCGTTCTTGTTATCGGCCATTCTTTTATAAAAACAATTTTGAGGAACTCGTTGCAATTGGTGTCGAACGTGATCTAGTTGGACTTCCTATAATGGTTCCTCCAGATGGTTTTAATACTGCGAATAAGACAAATGAGGATCTTGCAAATGGGGTGAAAAGAGTACTACGAAATGTTCGTAGAGATCAACAAGAAGGAGTACTAGTTCCACCCGGATGGGAGTTTAAGCTTCTGTCGTCTCCTGGTCAACGCCAATTCGATATGGAATCTCTTCTGAACTATTATGATAAGCGGATAGCAATCTCTCTTCTTGGTCAGTTCGTGTTATTGGGTATGGAACGTGTAGGAAGTTTTGCACTTGCCACACAGCAATCTGATCTATTTGCATTGAGCATGCAGGGGTGGTTGGGAAGTATTGATGAGGTGGTGAATAGGTTTGCCATTGATGCATTACTTCGCTTAAATAATTACGAGAATTTAGAGAACCCACCGTATTTAGCACATGGGCGTATTCAGGAACATTCTCTTGATGAGCTATCAGTATTTATTACAAGAATTTCTAAAGCTGGGTTTCTTACACCAGATGCTGAAACAGAGAATCTTCTTCGTTTAATTGCAGGACTTACAGAGATTCCTGATCGTCCTTCGATTGTTCGTGAAGCTGGACGGCGTGAGATTTCTCATACACCAGTTGAATCTCGAAAACCTCAACGTGTAAATGGAAAGAAGATTATAGATACAACAGGAGAGAATGATCGATCTGCAGATGTTGAGGAGAAAGCTTCTGGCTATTTCGTTTATGTTGAGAATTCTATTAAGTGGGAGTCTGAATCAATTGTTGCATGCTTCGATAAACTTCAAACACTTAAACAAAAATACAAGACTGAAGTAATTGGGATTAGTAGAAAGTTGGGAAATGGTCATGACGGTCTTTTATGTGAGGATGTAATAAGATATGTTCCAATGAGAACATTCACGAATCATAATGGGGATGAAAATTTCAAGGATTGGTTAAAGACAAGAGTAGGTGTTCTTTCGGAGGTATAATATGCCATGTATAGAATGTGAGAATGGGATGTGGAAGTGGGGTGTAAGTGGAGAATGTCAATATGATAATGAGGAAGATTGTCGAGAAGCTCATAGTGGAGAAAAAGCAGTATCCTTTGCTCTACTCTATCCTCATATTGCAGCACGAGTATTTAATACTCCATTGCTTATTGAACATACACAACTTCGAGCAATTACAGCGGCATTAGATGACTATGCTTTAACCCGTAATATTAAACTTGAATCTGTTGAAGCAGTTCGAACAGGAAAGCATCAAATTTCATCTATCCTTCCGAATGGTATTGGAGTAATAAATATCTTTGGAGAATTAGTTACAAGAACTCATGGAATCTCATCAGTATCAGGATTTACAACTTATTCAATGATTGCTGAATCATTTGAAGAATTATTAAATTCTAATGATGTAAATAAGATTGTGTTGAATATGCACACCCCTGGTGGTGAGGTAGGATTGTTGTTTGATCTTGCGGATAAAATTTATCAAGCACGAGGAAAAAAACGAATCGAGGCATTGATAAATAGTAAGGCAACGAGTGCAGGATATTTAATTGCAAGGGCTGCTGAAAAAGTTTTTATTTCCCAGGATGGTGTAACCGGAAGTATTGGAGTTGTTGTAGAACATCGGGATGATTCTGCTTTGAACGAGAAAATGGGTGTGAAGTACACATTGTTATATAAGGGAGAAAGAAAGATAGATGGGGCACCTTATGGACCAATGTCAGATGCAGCTCGTGCAAGTATTATGGAGAAGGTTGTTTATTATTATAATATGTTTGTAGAAAAGGTATCATTGTATTCTGGTCTAACACAAGAAAATATTCGTGCTACGGAAGCAAATGTTTTCATAGGAGAGCAAGCAGTAAGAAATGGCTTGGTTGATGCAATTGTAAATACAAATGAGTTTTTTCAACCTGAAAGGAGTATTGTAATGGCTAATGAATCTGCAATTGATCTGCGTATGACTGAACTTGAGAATAAGTTGGGAGATGCTTTAAAAGCATTGGATAGTAGTGAGATGGCTAGAACGCAAGCTGAAAAAGATGCAAAAGAGACAAAACAGCATCTTCTGGTAGTTTCTAGGACTATTGAATTAAGGAACATCCAATCAGAGGTTAAAACGAGATTTGAGTTAATTCCAGGAGGTGATGGAAAGTTAGAGGAATTTCTTTTATTTATTCGTGAGACAGATGAGGAACAGTCAAAATTTATTGAAGCTACTCTCGCAACTTGTAATGAGCTACTCGCACGGAGTGCATTGGAAGAAGTTGGGAATTCTATTGAGAAGGATTCTGAGCGTGGACCAACTTCGTCCTTAATGGGAGTGTTCGAACAATTCAATACTAAAGTGGCGGCTTACAAATTAGTTCATCCAGATATAAAAGAGATTGATGCTATTCGTGCTGTCCAGCTTTCGAGTCCTAAGTTATATTCCCAGTATGTTCGCTCGATGCGAAAGCAATCTAGAGATATTTCAACTAACGAATAATTCAACCAACGAACTGCATGGGTTTATGAGGAAATAATAAATGGCTACTGAAGGATATCTTGTTAATGGAACATTAACTGCTGGCGCAGATCTTTCAACAAAACAATTTAGCATTGTGAAGTTATCCACAACCGCGAATAGAACAGTTTTACTTGGTACATTAGGAGCTGCATACGGAGTTTTACAGAATAAGCCATTAAATAATGCGTTTGCAACTGTAGCTCTTCTTGGTTTTGTTCAAGTAAAAGCAGGTGGTACGATAACAGCAGGAGATTATATTACATCGGATGCTGCTGGATTGGCTATAAAGCTCACTCCAGATACTGCAACTCCAGTATTTATGGATTGTTTAGGTATAGCTTTAGAGTCTGCCGTTGCTAATGATGTCTTCACTGCTGATATTGGACGTTCTGCCCCAACTGTAACATAACATTTTTCTTTTCCTTGTCTGTTATTTCTTAAGGAGTACATAAATGATTTCATTGCCAGGAGTAAGTGACGTTCACGTTGATAGATTATTAACAAACATTTCTATAGCAGCCCTTAACGACCCTGGAGATTATATTGCAACGAAGGTATTTCCTGTTATTCAGGTAAAAAAGGTTTCTGACAAGATTCCACTTTATGACCAATTTGCATGGTTGGCAGATGAAGCAAAACCACGCTCTCCTGGTACGGAATCTGAGGGAAGTGGCTGGACTGTTTCTTCTGATTCTTATCTATGTGAGAATTATGCTCATCATAAAGATGTACCTCTTGAAGCAAGAGCAAATGCGGATGAGCCATATAACTTGGATGAAGAAGCTGCGATGTATACTGTAGATAGAATGCTGATGCGGATGGAAGTAAAGTTTGGAACAGATTTCTTTGTGACTGGTGTATGGGGGACAAGTCTTGATTTGAATGGATCTGGACAAGTTCAGTGGGATGTTTCTACATCTCCGATTCTGAAACATGTCGATACAGCAAAACTTACAGTTGGAGATAAGATTGTTAAAGAACCGAATGTTGCAGTGTTGGGAAGGTATGTTTGGAGTGCGATAAAACAACATCCAGATGTCATTGGAAAGATGGAAACAACTACTACGAGAATTGTAACAGAAGATTTAGTAAGGGCATTGTTTGAATTAGATCGGTTGTATATTGGGAGAGCAATTAAGGCTACTAGCAAGCAAGGGCAAACGCTTACAAAAGCAAGAGTGATTGGAAAGAATGCACTCTTTCTGTATGTTACAGATCGTCCTGCTCTCTTAACCCCTAATGCTGGATACACTTTTTATTGGACTGTTCTTGGTCCTGGTGTTCCTGTATACACACGTCGAATTAACATGCCTTTGAAACAAGCCGACAGAATTGAATCTCAAATCTATTATGACTCGAAGATGACTTCCATTGATGCTGGATACATGTTTATTAATGCTGTTGACTAATTGTTATGAAGATTGATATTAGCCGTGCTTGGTTTAGTCCACAACATGAAATAAACATCGGAGGAGATTTTCTTCTTGAAGTGGGTGAGTTGTTTATTACTTCTAGAAATCTTCGAAATGACGATAAGATGAAGGATGTTAAGCAACTCATTCCAGTAAAAAGATTTTATGGTAGAGATATTAAATCTTGCTTAGGTTGTGGGAAGTTGTTTCTTTCCTCAGAGTATCTTAAAGTTCATAAGATAAATGGATGTGGAAGAACAACAGAAGAACATGTTTATTATGATATTATTGAGGAAGATGCTACAAATGAGGATGATTTATTCCGTGTTAGTGTTGTGAAAAATGGATTGAGGTTGGTTATATGAGTTGGACATTCACGAATAATTCAGCAGACTTGTTGGATTCTGTACGATTATCTATCGGAGATATTATTTCTACCCGACAATTATTACAAGATGAAGTTATTCTTAGTGAGTTAGTGAAACAAAGCAATAATGTTGCGAAGACTTCGTTAGTACTCCTTGACTATTTGATTGCACTGTATTCAACTTTTGGTGGAAGGATGAAATTAGGAAAGTTTGAATTCGATGCATCAATGATGGTAGAAAGCTTTGCAAAGTTGAGGAATAATCTTGGAAGTACAGTAAGTGCTGGAGCTGCTGTGATATGGGCGGGTGGAATGGATCAGACTGAGAGAATATTAGATGTGGAAGATACTAATTTAATCCAACCACGATTTGTGCGAGATCAGCATAAGAATTGGGTGTGGTAGAAAGTTCAGTGATTTTTACTAGGTAAAAACTCTTGTGTTTACACCTCCGATAGAACCATTTCTCTTCCATTTATGTGATCTTGAGCGTGCTCAGAATGATTCTTCTGGATCTCCCAATACATTATATCCAACAAAAGAATTCCAAGTTCGTTGCATGTTTCAAGATCATGTAATCTGGAGAACACCAGAAAACTCTAAACAAATCACGGCCCTCTTTTTCTTTGGAGCAGATACTCTAATTCTTCCTTTACAATCGAGAATAATCTTTAGTGCCAGAACTTATTTTGTGGAACGTTGTGATGTTATTTATGCTGACTCTAACGATTCATATCATCATCTAGAAGTTTATTGTGTCTGAAAAAAACAACGAATTATGAGTATTCGGGCTAAAGTTAATGTGGATTACTCCGAAGTGGATTCTTTCATTCGCCATCTTCAGAAATTAGATGATTTTAATGATAGTTATGCTAAACAAGCAGCGAGAAAAATTCATCAGCTTGCGAAAACTTATGCACCAGCTCGATCTGGTCAGATGGTTCGTAACTCTCGTATTAGAAGAATTCAACAAGGAAGCTATACAATTACTTTTGCTAGAACTGCGCCTGGTCCAGGATATACCTTCGATGTTGCATTATGGCTTCACAGCCCTGAAGAATTCCCTCGTGGGGAATACAAAAATGTAACTACACCAGGAACTGGTCCACGATACCTTGAAAGAGCTTACGACGAGCTTGCACCATCTCTCCATGTCAAATTTGCTCTTGAGTTAGAACATTTCTTAAGGAAAGCAAAACTTCGGTGAATCTTCCAAACGTTTTCATAAAAAGATATAACAGAATTCTAACAGCAGAAAGATATGGATTCCCTTTGGATAATATTCCACAAACGCATTCAACCGAAATATGTTTTATAAAGCAACTGAAAAAGAATCGAGCAAAAGCTAAACTTCAAAAACAATCTCGTAGGAGAAATAGGAATAAGTGAGTCAACTCGCTATTGACATGGGAAAGTTTCTTGCCTTCAAAAGCCAAGGTATTGTTGGGACAGATATTTTTTATGGTGAATTTATTCCAGATCCAGATAATGTTATCATTATTCTTGATCAAGCTGGTAAAACTAATCTAGAATCATCAGTAGCTGATTCTCTTCTAATAATTTTTGTTCGTAATGTTTCTTATAATACGTCATACAATAAAGCATTTTCTATTCAATCACTTATTCATAAGAAAGAAAATCTGTTCGTTGGTGTGAGTGGAGTTATTCGAAATATTGGTTTTTCTTATACTCGAAGACTTCCTCTGTACGAAGGCGAAGATCTACGTCGTCGACATCTTTGGTCGGTTGAGTGTTTTCTTTTCAACAAGTAACTTTTTATGTCAAAAAGAGATACAATTCTTGCTGATCTTCAAACTAAACTTCTTGTATCATCTCTTGGATTTTCATCTGTTATACTAGAAATCCGAGCTGTTGTTATCGAAGATCTTGACCATACATTGTTTCCTCTCTGCCATATCCTTTCTCAAGACGAGATTCTTGAACGATTTCCAAATAGACTCGTTACTGCTACACTCTCTCCCATAATTCGTTGTTTTTTTCAGTCACAAACACAACAACAATGCTCAGATTTCATAACGCAAATGAAAATTGTTTTGGCCGCTCCAGGGCTAGCGCAGGCAAATTTCTTTACATTAACATCTAATAGAATAATTACATCTCCGAATCATGTTTATGTCGAGGTTGCATTTGGTACACAGATTCAGTATATGTATCAGGATACAAATCCGTGAGACTTTGTGTAATTATTTATACTAAGAACTCTATGGAGAATTTATGTACTCTTCTTGATGATCTCAAATATCAAACAGAGAAGATTTCTGAGATTTGCATTATTGATGATGGTTCGACAGATGATACAAGATTTCGTGTTCACCCAAAACTTTCTCCAGTAATTAAGTATTATCTTCAGGGAGAATTTGGAGAGAAAACTGCATTAGAGAAGGGTTTGTTCTTATCAAGTGGAGATGTTTTCTTGTTTTGTAGCACGAATATTAAGCTGTTTCCAAACACGGTAGAGAATCTATGTCGCTTCTTATGGAAAGAGAATTTTGGTGCATGTACAGGAAAAGGAAATCATGATTTGCCATTCTTTTTATCTACAAGATGGATGGTACATAATTTAGGTATTTTTGAGAGAAATTGTTCTTTAGCGGATTTTCTTCTTGACATTTCTCTAATGGGTTATCAAGTATATGAGATCAGTGATCCATTATTTATAAGGATCTAATTATTATGACGCACCTTTTGTGTTGGCCACCTTTTTTATTACAAAATAAATTGATCTTTAAGGAGAGTACAAAATGGCTGAAACCGCAGTGGGTGCAAGTTCAAGATTACATGCAATACCAGAAACTGTATGGGGAACAACTCCTGCTACTCCACAGATGCGAGTTGTTCCATTTATTTCAGAATCGATGAATAGTGCAATTGGAATTATAGAAAATAACTCTATTCGTGCTGATCGTCGTTATGATACACCTGGTCAGGGAAATGTAAAGCCTGCCGGAGATGTTCGTGTAGTATGGGGTGCAAATTCTCATGCATGGTTACTCTATCGTGCTATTGGTGGTACGATGTTTACAACAGGAGCTGGTCCATTCACCCATACTTTTCAAGAGTCCGCTTCTCCAGATCTCCCTTCTTTTACATTAGAAAAAGGTTTTGATGATATTGCAAGATATTTTCAATATCCTGGGAGTAGAATAAATACATTATCGTTTGAATTACGTCCAGAAGCAAATATAGAAGGATCAATTGGAATTATTGCAAAGAATGAGGTAGCTGCTGCAACAGCACTTGATACAACTCCAACTAATCAAGCATATATTCCGTTAGACAACTTTAGTGGAACATTCTTACAGGGTTCAGTTGCACTCGCGAATCTAACTGAGCTAACTCTAAATCTCACAAATAATGTAACTGGTACATCTGTGTTGTTTTCTCAATTTTATGGTGCTGTTTTAGCTGCACGTCTTCGTATTTCTGGAACGTTTAGTATATTCTTCACTAACGTTACACAGTATAATATTTATCGAAATTTTACTGAAACCGATTTCGTTATTCGTATGCAAGATTTGGCAGGAAATTTCTTTGAGTTCCAGATGAGTAATGTTCGGTATGGTGGAGCAACACCTCAAATTGGTGGGGAAGGACCAGTATTCTTTCAAGGTGAGTTTGCTGCTTATACAGATGCAACGTTAGGAAAACAACTCCAAGTTGTTATAAAAAATGATGTTGCAAATATTACAACCTAGTATAGTCAAATAAAGAATTTAAGAATCTAAGGATTACTCGAATGCGTTTATCAGAACTTATTCCCACTCTAGATAAGGTGGAAATACAATTTTATAATACAGAACTTTTTGTTACAATCCGACATACAGATCAGGTTCTTCTTAGAAAAATTCGTGAAAATTCTGCATCTCCATACAATCGTCGTAGAACAAAGGATATTGGGGAGTTAGATGATGACGCAATTGTAGATGCTTACGCAGATCTAGTTTTAATTGATTTTCGTGGTATTACAGAGGATCACCATGATGATTCTGACATTCTAATAAAAGATCGAAGACAAATTTTGTATCCTTGTACGAAAGAAAACAAACGCAAACTTTTACATAGTAATATAGATCTTCGACAATGGCTAATTCAGGAAGCAGCAAATGTTCGAAACTTTATTGTTCATGATCCTGAAGAGGTAGAAGCAGATCAAAAAAAATTGAGCTCGTATTAGCAAAGCGAGTAAATCCAAACAAGAATTGTACAGCGTGCAAGTTTATTTGGAAGAAATATGAAGGAATAGGAGAACCTACTCCTATGCATCTTGCTGCTAAAAAATGTATTGATGAGTGTGAGGGTTCAATTGAGGATCTATCTTCTTACGGACAAGAGGTTATGTCATTGTATGGTGCAATAAGTTCTCAAGTTATTGTAGCTGGAATGGGAGAGGTTATTGGCTTGAATCATTTAGCTCTTCATGAATATCTCAGAATGTGTGAGTACAAGGGAAGTTATTATCGTTGTTTATTTGAGGCTGTGAATCAAGTCCATTCTTTTGAGTGGCAGGAAATTCGAAAACACAAGGAGAAAAGATAGTGGCTGCTGTTGGGATGCCTGGGGTAGTTAGAAATGTTAATCTACAGATAACTGCGTCGCAGTCTGGACAGCTCCAGGTTGTTATCAATGGTGTACGACAGCAGCTTCAGGCTCTTCAACGAAGTGCACAAGCAGTTGGTACAAGTATCACGACTACTGGGGCACAAACTACAGCAGCTATTAACAAACTACACACTCCATTTGATCGTCTTAATCGTCAGATAAAGAATGTTTTCGCTGTTGCAGTTGCTTTCGAGTTTATTCGAGCAATCTCATTTGTGGAAAATGCTATTGCTCAGCTTGCAAAGCAAGGAATTTTATTCAATAGCACCTTAGAGCAAGGTGCTATTGCATTAGCAGCAATTCTTACTGCAACACGACAATATACAGATTCTCAGGGAAGAGCTCTAGATGCTTCACAGGCTTTTGTTGCAAATCTTGCACGTGCGGGAATTTTACAGAAAGATCTTCTTCAAGCATCTATAGATACTCTTGGAACTGATCAAGAACTTGTTGATGCCTATCGTCTTGTACTTGCACTTACAGCAAATCAAAAGGCCACAGACCGTGAACGTCTTCTTTTAGCTCAGACACTTGTAAATACTTCGAAAGTGTTTGGTCAGCAGCAACAAGAAACATTTATCGAAGTGAGACAAATTCTACAAGCTCAGAGAGATATTGGACAAGTATTATTATTAAATGCAGGATCATCTTCAAAGATTGTTAGAGAACATCGTGCACAGGGAGCACAAGTTCAGTATCTTTTAGAGCTTTTCAAAGATTATCAAGCTATTGCTGGGCGTCTTGGTCAATCTTTTATAGGACTTGTTTCAACTACAGAGACACTAATAAACAATCTGACAGCTGCAAATTTTACTCAAATCTTCGAAGGTGTGAAAGAATTTCTTAAGGGTATTAACGACGAATTGTCTAATATTATTACTATTCCTGTTCATCTTACAGCATCCGCGAAGGAACTCTTCAATTTTGGTCGTGCAGTAGGTCAAATCATTTCTGGTCTGACAGAAAAGCTTGCAGAATATCTTGTCACACTTGCTGTATTTGTGATAAGAAATAAAGAAGGGTTAAAAGCTGTTCATGCAGTATTTCTTACCTTTTTACAGCTTATTGAGCTTATAGTAACCACTTTAGGAAAACTTGCAACAGCTTATTTGGATATTATTGCTACTACATCGCGTCCACAGAAAGAATTCTTTGATTTTTCTGGAATAGAAAATCTTGTAAAACGCACAAAATCTGTTCTAAACAATCTAGTTGACTCCACAAAATCTTCATTCATATCTCTAACTGATGCTATAAGTAAATCTTTGAATGATATTTTACGTGCATTTCCATCTACAATAAAAGCAGTTTTTCAATCGTTTTTGGTAGATATTGAAACTCTTCGTAGCGGACTAACAAGACTTGGGAAAGATTTAACCACTGTTTCACTTCAGCTTGGAAAGGCATT
>ERZ1292642.431-Hain-H14-01um-R1-431-length-24490-cov-13_pt1 | contig 24490 bp, 42 predicted proteins | sample MGYA00564403_ERZ1292642 | MGnify/ENA primary metagenome ERZ1292642 (study PRJEB36523, sample SAMEA6512643) | groundwater metagenome | collected 2019-01-09 | study: AquaDiva: Metagenomics assemblies of 32 groundwater samples
TGCCTAACATCATCGTAGCGCCGGAGCTGGATCGTGTCGTTGTGCATCGCCGCGGCGTGCTCACCGTGCCTGTTTCGGCGGGACTGGTGGGATGCTCCTGCTCTCGGCGCTTACCGATGCTGACTGACCAGCCGCGCAACTGCGAGGGTTGGAGAGTCGGTGCGCTTCCTGTCGCGGCGCGGGCCTTAGAACTCTATGCGTTCCGGCAGGGTGAAACGTTCATCGAACGGATGCGAGTACGAGGCTACGAGCCGCTGGGACTAGGTGCCGATCTTCGGCTGCACGGTCCCTGGATTTCCATGAACTTCGATGAGATTCTCACGCATCCAGACTCGGATCTATTTCGGCAAGCAGAGAAGCCTGATCGTTTTGGTGACAAGCATCCTGAGTACGCGATGGCCGCAGTGACGAGTCCTGATCTCTACGTGAAGGAGAACTTCGATTACCTGCTCATCGGGACGTTCATCAAGCAATTCGAGCGAGTAGACCTGGAAATTCCGTACAAGGAAGAGGTTGCGCCGATTATCGTGAAGGGTTTGCATGGCAAGCCTATAGACAGGAGAAGCCTATAGCGATCCAAGAACTGTTTCCCAATCTGCAAGAAGTCCAGGCTCCTCCTGATGCTGGCCGACATGCCTACTTCCGGCGTGGGCGCAATGAGCGCGATGGTGACGGCAACCCGCATCCGCAGCGTGGCTGGATCATCACAGGTAACACTACCTGGTCCAACGAGCAGCACTTCCAGGAGAAGGGCTACGAGCGACTGCGGGCTTACGGCACCTTCGTCATCGATACGGCAGACCCACGAGGGAGTCCCAAGGCGGTGGCGCCGAGCGGGGTACCCTGGAACTCAGCGCTCTTTCCGTGGATGCAGATATTTCAGCTTCACGGCGAGAAGGAATTCCCGCTGAGTCAGATCATCGCTTTCCGCTGGCATATCCGACCGCCTTATCGGGGGATCGTATTCCCGCAGCTCGTTGGTGTCGAGGTCACGGATTACCAGTGTCCTGAGTGCGAGAAGGGCCTCTTCTCGGCAATCAATCCAAGAGAAGCGGCCCGTCAGCTCCGCGTTCATCTCACGAGTGCGATCAACGAGCAGCACAAGTACACCCCTCGGGATATCCGCGAGCTTGGAGAGGACTGGGGTATTAACTTCGAGACGCGGCGGGTGCGTGGCGGAGCAGTGAGGACAGAGCCAGTGGAAGAGCTGGAGGCAACGTCGGTGATGGTGGAAGACCTATCGGAACCGGGGAGCATCTACAACGAGGCGTTTAGATGCGAAAAATGTAACGCATGGGCTCCCCTTATCACGGTGAAGCAAGCATCTAATGCTCTTCGATTGCATCAACGTCATTGCAAGGGGCCAGTTGGCGATCCTGAGGAGGCAGCGCTTGCGGCTAGCGTGTGACTTGAACCTGCCCTATTCTCGGGCACTCTGCTCCTTCGATAGCGAGCACCGAGGGCACCCGAAGCAGCGCTGTGCCGTTGGGCGCACCGCTGTTGGGCTGGGTAAGTTCTCGTGGCTGTTCCAGATTCATCAGATGAACATCGAGGATATCCCGTTTGAGCATCGCGATCTCTACCTTCCTTTATATCAAGGAGGGCAGGCATTCGAGGAGCTTGGTCGTAAGACTGGCTGGGAGCTGCGGGGCTCAATCTATGTTGATGGGCCGTTCCCTGCTTTTGTGAACGGAGTGACGGATTACAAGGGTGGGGCGAGCATTGAGGATACGAACAAACAGGCGGAAGCTATCCTGTCGGGCATGAATTATATGCAGGACATGGTGCGCTACCGTCTCATAGGGGACTTCCTCCCCACTACTTCAGCGTCTTCGGACGCTTTTTACTACCCGGCTGATAAGCCGGACCACATCAAGGAGGATGCCTATTCCACGTCTATTCCATCCTGAGCACCTGCTTGGGCAGGGTATTATGAGCTTCGGTTTGCTTCGGAGCTTTCTGGGCTTGTCAAACCACTTCGACTTCCTGTCGATGTTGGCGTTCTCAGACAAGTCTCTGTGGGTCGATGACTTCAACGGCGATGCCGCGAACACCATTCGCTTCTTGGAGACACAGATTTCAGCTGGTGGCACACTGACCTACCCGGCGGTAGTCAACGGCATCGCGCGGGTCACGACTGGCTCTGCTGGCGCTGGGGATGGCATGGTTTTGGCGGGTAACCTGACCTGGATGGGTGACCTCAACATCGTAGCTGAGACCCGAGTGCGCGCAAATATCGTGACCACGCTCAAGGTTGAGTTCGGCTTCGGTAACCTAGCTGGGCGGGACACAGCTATTGTGGATTCTTACGACACGCCGACCCTCCAGACGGGCCAGACGGATGTGTTTGTGGCGGTCGTCGATACGGGTGGTACGAACGGTGGACGCTGGCAGCTTGTCACCGATGGCTCGACGGCGAACATGAATGCGACGGCTACCCAGTCTGGCGAGGCGTTCGGCGCCGCGGCGACGACGCTGACGACGGCGGCTGCTGATACCTATGATCGGATGACCCTTACAGGCACTGGTAATCGGGCTCGCATGTATCGCAATGGTAAGAGCCTCGCGCATAACGGCGCGGCACTCGCCAGTCAGTTTGAGGGAGGCACGGCAGTAGCGCCGTATCTCACGGCGTTCACGCTCACGAACGCCGACAAGCTGATCGACTTCGACTATCTCATGGTCGGGCAGGATCGTACCTAAAATGTCAGAACCACGTTGGGCAATACTCGAAGACTTGGTGAAGCGTGTCGAAGCGCTAGAAGATCGAGTCCTGTCACCTGCCAAGGTAGAGAAGGCAAAGAAAGAGGAGCCTGCCAAGAAGTGAGCGGCATCTACGTCGGCAGCGTCCTCTATCGGAACATCCACGTTGGTTTCGCGGAGAGCATGGCGAAGTTCCAGCGAGTGATGGATCGCGATGGCGTCAACTGGCAGTACGGCTCAGTGAGCAACGATGCTCTGGTGTCACGCTCGCGCTCCATTGTGGCGAGCCACTTTCTGCGTTCCGATTGCGATGTGCTACTCACCATTGACTCTGACATCTGGTTCAGACCAGAGGATGCGTTGAAGCTGGTAGAGGAGTGCCGGAATGGACATGACCTCATTGGGGCGCTCTATGTGACGAGAGGCCTGAACCAGCAGCCGGCCGCGATGCTTCCCGATGAGGATGTCGTCTTTCATGGGGGTGCACGGCCGGTTAGGGCACCGTTCATTTCGACGGGGTTCATGGCTGTGCACCGCAAGGTGTTCGAGCATCTCAAGCAGGACTTGCCGCTCTGTCACCAGGGGTGGAATGACCGGGGTGAGGACACGAGCTTCTGGCCGTTCTATATGCCGTTTTGTATTCCATGGGAGGGTGACGGGTTCATGTATCTCTCCGAGGACTGGGCGCTCTGTCAGCGAGCTAAGAGCGCTGGCTATGATCGTTGGCTCGATCCGAGCATTCGATTGCAGCACTATGGAGAAGTAGCCTACACACTGGAAGACTTGGGGCGTTCGCCTCGCATAGCGCCAGCGCCGTTGAAACTGCTCCGAGCGGCGGATGGCACACTCTCAGTCTACGCTGTGGAGCAGCAAAAGGCCCCCACTAGATAAACAGGGGGTAAAGGAGAGCCTTTGACGGATATTCGTGGATGGGTAGCGCAGGACACCCTGCAAGCGGCTGGTGAGAATACCTACGTCGCGCTCAAAGCCTCGAAGCGGGGAGAGTTGTATCTGCTCGACTTCTACACTGCGATGGTGATGGAGCAGCGAGCGTACAACGTTCGTGCGGGGACCATCTCAGTCCCCCTGGTCGGCGATGTGCTTATCACGGACACGGCGGCGGAGATGGGAACACTAGCGGCACTTGGGACGACGATTATCCCGGTGTCCTGCAACATCAACTTCAATCTTGCCGCCGCGACATTGTTTGAGACTGCTGGTAAGAGCGCGGCTGCTACTTCTATGGCAGGCACGGCATTCGTTGCATTGCCTCTGTACTCGGGTGGAGCAGCCGCGAATTCAACGTCAGCGGTCGCGGCGGCTGGCGGCGTGACGGTGACGGCAGAACTAGCGACGACGACTCCTCGACATTTCTCCTGGGGTCATCCCATTGCTGCCGGCGCATGGCCAACAATCTATGACTGGAATCCCAAGGTGCCGCCGATTCTTGTCGGCCCGCGGCAGTTCTACGTCCAAATCGCTGGTGACACGACTGGCCCTAGCTACTTCGCGAGCTACGACTTTATCGAACTGCCGACGATCAACGTCAGTTAGCCATGGCTATCTACGACTATCGGTGTCCTAGTGGGCACCTCATAGAAGCGCGCCGTGGCTATGAGGTTGCTGCAATAATCTGCCCGCTCTGCTTTCAAACAGCAGAGCGGCAGGCGATCTACCGTTCGCAGAGTCTGGTGACGGAGACCGGTGTACGTTCTGGTCGACGTAACCCTGTTCCTCGAGACGAGAAGCGCTATGATCTCTCGCTGTTCCGTGAGGCAACGGCTGAGCGGGACTATGCCTATCACCAGATCGAGAAGGAGACTGGACAGCCCCTGCCAGCGCGTGACCTGTGGGGTAAGGCGAAGCACAAAGCCAATGCGGTGAGAGTGGAGGCGGCGCCACCGCCTACTGGAACAGCATAATGGTTCTACGACAATCGAGCGCTGTACCGATTTATCCAGAAGGAACGAATGGGGAACCTCGTGCCACACGAGATGGTATCGCTTTCTCAGCGGACATTCTGTTTGCATGGGCATTAGCAGGGCGAGTTTTCATTGCAGGTGACGCTGATCAGAACGATACAGTGACAGGCCAAACTTCATTTGCAAACACCACACCGACTTTTATGATTGATGTACCGGAGGGAGTAGTCTGTATCCCGCTTTATACTGACCTTTCTCAGACAGGGACGGTAGCGGGTGGTGACATCGAGTTGCTGGTTGAGTATGACCGTGTGGTGCGATATGCATCTGGTGGCACAGCGGAGCGGATACGGAGCACACATACGCGACAGCCGATTGCACCGCGCTGCGTTCTCTATAGTGGAGCGACGGCGGCGGCTGGTTACGGAATGCGGGTGTTCTCGGCTGACATTGCACCTGATGTGAGTCCAGCGGAGGGAATTCTGCCTGGGCCACTGTGGACGCCAGTGGTGCCACTCATTCTCGTGGGCCCTGCGGCCTTCCTTGTTTATAGCTCAGCAGGGACGACAGGACCAACGTGGCTCTGGTCAGTTTGCTGGGCAGAACTGCCGAGCGACTACGCGGTCTAAACATGCCCTGGGAATTTCCGCCCTACGCACCGTGGAAGAGGCTGGCATCCTTCGGTAAACTGCCGAAAGGTGGTGGTGGCGATGGCGGTAAGGGTGGAGGGAAAGGCAAGGGCGGTGGCGGAGGAGGTGGAGGTGGAGGCGGTGGTGCTGCTGGACACCTTTCGGATCATGCATGGGCGCATGTTACCTACACGGCAGGAGCGCCATCTATTCAGGACGACATCAATATAGACAGCGTTACCGATGAGGGGGTGGGAGATATTACCTTCATCATTGGCACAGATATATCTTCTGCAAACTATGGTCTCAATGCCGGTGTACGGTGGGATGCAGGTCCGGAAGACGGAGGACTGTGTGTTACGCCTGCAACTGGTGTCCCAACGGCGGCCGCATTTCGCATCTTGATGGAGCAGTGGGCAGGCGCTGCTACTGATCCTGCTGTCATCACTGTCCTTGCCACAAAAAATGCTGCTGCCTGGGCAAGGATCACGAATCCAGGTGGTGTCCCTTCTCTCGTCGAGGATGTCGGTGTAGACAGCATCGTGGACAACGGCGTAGGTGATTTGACGCTCAACTGGGAGCCCGATTTCGCGAGTGTCAACTACGCATTGGTAGGACTGTGCCGGACAAGTATTAGTATTCTCGTTGATCCACCGGCTGCTGCAACGGCACAAGTGTTTGGTCTCAACCGTGATGGTGGTGCTGCTGACCCCGATGAATACTTCGTAACTGCAATTAGCGACGTAGCCACGAACGATGTTACTGCCTGGGGTGCTTTTGTCTGGTCAGCAGGTGTCCCTACGCTCCTTGCTGATAAGAACATTGACAGCCTTACCGATAACGCAGTTGGCGACGTTACGGTGAACTGGGAGCCAGACTTCCTTGTCACAACCTACGCAGCGGTGATCGCTTGCCGTCAGCGCGGAGGCATCTATCGTGTGGCATCCAATCCTGCGGCTGCAACAGTACGGCTCTCATCTTATGCGGCAGTTGTCACTGACGGTGTAGATGCGACCTACATGTCTATCTTTGCCACAGTGGAGGATTAGATGAAGCTGCGCGCTTATGAGATGCCCAGAGGCTGGCATCCAGAACGTGATGAGGGCCACCTGATAATTCTTATCCCTGTTGAGTGGACGCGCATCCCCTACGCTGAGACCTTCGAGCAGTTTGTGTACCGTATAGAGACGACTCGTGTGCACTACCATCCAACGCGCATTTATTACAGTGAGGACGCCTGGCGCTGGATGCACGACATAGAAACACCCGATGAGACCTGGGAGCGCATTTTTCAGCTTCACCGGCTCGCTGACGAGTCTCCTGTGGAGTTCGGCGAGCGTTTCTACACTGGCGGGGCAGCACACAATGATCGAGACGACGATGCTTTTCTACGCCGGAAGGCCTGGAACGCTGAACACTTCGCAGGGCCTCTCTACAAGGCTGCTACGGGAACGCTGGACATCACTATGGAGGAGATGTTCCGATGGCAACGCCCTCGTGCTGTGAATAAGCCGTATGCTGCGGCTTATCGCAATTCTCTGCGCCTGTCAGTGGACAAGAGCCGCATCATCCTGGACGAGCATGCGCTGATGTGGTGGGCAAAGAAGCTGGGTACTGAGATAGACCTAGCCGAGGCGCAGGGCATTGCGAATGATCCTGACTGGGTTGATCCTCCTGGGACACCTGAGTGGCTTCAGGAGATTTACACGATGATGGCGCTTTACCAGCGGTCAGAGAGGTAATATATGCCACTCAAAAAAGGGTCTAGCAAAAAGGTAATCAGTCAGAATATTCGTACTGAGATGCATGCTGGCAAAAAGCAATCTCAAGCCATCGCAATCGCAATGAGAAAAGCAGGCAAACCAAAGCCGAAGAAATAAGGAGGGAGCCTATCCCAAAGGGACAGAGCAAGAGTTATGGTAAGGGCGGGAAGGTGGTGAAGGGCAAAGGAGTACCGAGCCCGACACCCAAGCGGATGCCGGCAGGAGACTAGCCTATGGCGACCCGTAGACCAGCGCCGCGAGCGCCAGTGACGCCGACGCGTCGCCCAGCGGCGCTACCAGTATTGCCAGTGGGCCCAGGAACGGGACCAGGGGTGCGACGAGGGCCAGTTACACCGATAAGGGGCACGCCAGTGAAGCGTGGCCCTGTTACGTCTCGACCAGGAACGCGGCAGCCTCGGGGAGGCCCTGGCTCGAAGTCTATCCGCAAGATGGGGTCCTAGTTGCCGACCAAAAGAACGGTGAGGCAGCGTCTCCTCTTCGAGACCGGCTCGGGATTCAACTCGACTGGAACCTCGACTGGAGCCGCGACCACGCTGCCCGACACGCAGCAACAGGACTCCAACGCCGACAGCACGGCGAAGAAGAACTGGTGGTTGCTGCGTCCAGCTGCGGCTGCGGCAGCGGACAACAATCGACGCATCGCCTCGCTGACCATCGCCTCCGGCACTTGGAATCACAGCGGCGCGAACTATACGAACAATGCTGCCAGCGAATACTACGAGGTGAGCCAGTTTTTCAATCTCACTGACCTCGATCGGTTCTGCAACAACGGCGTGGCGAATTGCTGGTATCGCACCTTCTCCCCGCTTACGCTTATCGTCGATGGCGACATGGAGACCTCGGGCACCTCGGACTGGACAGCGGTTGCGAGCGCAGCGCTCTCGAAGATCACGACGGCTGGTTATCACGGCGAGCAGGCGCTGCGTGCGGCCAATAGCGGTGCCAATGGCGGCGCTCAGAGCGCGACTGTCCTTGCTGTCCCTGGTGGGCAATATTACGCTCAGGCGGTCTTTCGCGGCGTGACTGTTGGGACGGCGACGCTGCGTGCCTACGATGTGACGAACTCCGCGACGATTGCCAGCACCGATATAACCACACTACAACAAAGCAGCCTGCGACTCCGGTTCACCGTACCCGCCACCTCGGAATCAATCGCCATACGTCTGCTTTCGAGCGGTACCAGCGACGATCATGCGTGGGACAACGTGATTCTCTATCGGGTGAATGCGAACTACATGCCGCTCCCGACCTGGATTACTGGTCCAGACCAGATTCACGGCGTCTATCAGGTGATCGCGAATAGCGACGTACCAGGTGGCGACATTCTGACTGAAGACAATATTAGGCGATACCCAGTTAGCTATTGGATTGAGCAGGATGGAGCAGGCAGTGCTGCGAGGATTCACTTCAACAAAGTGCTCACCGAGGAGCGGGTGATCTACCTTGATGCGCAGCGTCCCTATCCATCCTTCCCTGACGAGAACACAACGAGCCTCGATGTCAACGAGCAGTGGGCTGTGAGTGCTGCGATGGTGGAATTCTACAAGGCGCTGAAGGATCGGCCAGGCGTCGATCGCGCCAACGTCGAGCGCAAACTTGCCATCGCCGAGCGTGACTTCGCGGTGCAGAGCAGGGCGAATCTACCGAGGGCGCGCAAAGTCCTCATGCCGGTATATTAATGAACGACTACTTCATTACCGGCGTCAATCACAATGAGGTGCATGTGCCTGGGCCCCGCATCCAGGACCCTGCTTTCCCTGGCGATCCCACCAAGACCATCGCTGGCCCCTCCAAGAGAGTCGCTGAGGTAACGTTTGCCGAGGGGATCAATGCAGCGAACGCTGCCCAGCATTTCGCCGAGTCCCTGAACCTTGTCGAGCTTTTCGATACGCTCTTTGCACAGCTACCTCCCGGAGTGCGCAACGCGCCGGATGGCGTGGCACTCGAGGGCAAGCTCGACCAACTCCGAGCAATCCCGAAGCCGCGATAGATGGCGCCTCCCGCTCGCCCTCGCTGGGTCAAGCTGAACAGCGTCAACTATCTCCTTGCTCCTTCGGCTATGACACGGGCTCCATCCATCGAGATACGGAGCGGAGCGCAGGACCTGATGCCTGACTTGGGGCGCCCGGACATCATCCCCATTCGCGGCGGGATTCCAGGAGAATACTGGTTCTGGCAAGAGCGCTTCGATGGCGGCGCCTCTGCTCGTCGCTACAAGCGACCGTATTCCCAGCGTCTCCGTGCCGACACGGAGACAACCGCAGATGGACGCTTCGGCTTTCTGATCCTCGATGTGGCTTCAGCGAAGTCGCTTACCTGGACAGCGGAAGCAGCGGACGTGTGGGGCGTTTTTGAGGAAAATGGTCAGATCCTCGTTGGTAACGGACAGGTTGTTAAGCTCATAGCGAACCCTGTCACGGAGGATGTGGACTTCGCTGCAACTGATGTTGACGCTAACACCTACAACGGCCTTGCCATCTGGGAGCGAAGCAACGCTGAGGTAGCGTTGGTAGGGACAGGAAGTCACATCTTCTCACGGAACGCTACCTGGTCGAATGCGGCCGTCGCGACGGAGCAGTTGGTGGTGGCCCCTGACCGACTCTGGAAATCCTATGCTTCGAGCGGTTCTTATCTTGTAGCAAACTGCCTAGCTGGCACCGATCCGCTCACCGGCGGTAACTGGAGCAGCGGTATTCGAGTGGGCGATGCGAGTAAGCCGATCAATGGGCTTGCGGTGCTAGGCGATGAGCTGTTGGTCGGTACAACGGAAGGGCTTTACGGAGTCACGGCGGATGGTGTGGTGTTTAAGCGAACAAAGGATATTGTTACCCATGCCAATAATGGCAAGGGTACGACCTCATGTCTCGGTTACGTAGTTTATCCAACCCAGGACAACGGTGTTTATCTTTACCGCGATGGTTCTATTTACCCGAATGAAGGGCCGGAAATCCTCACCGAGCAGCGGGAATTACAAGTCACGATGGAGTACTTCATCGAATCCGGCGGTTGGATTTATGCTGCTGGCGAGGATGAGATTGGACAGTCGGTGAGCCTTTTCCGTGCTCGCCTACGTCTTCCTACAGATGAACCAGGAGGTATTCTCAAATGGTTCCCTTGGCAATATCAATGGCAGGATTTAGCAACGACTCGCTTCGCAGCGCTTCATGTGAGCGATATCGATGTCGATAGCGTCACCCAGCGGATGTTGTGGGTCGCGACTGACGGCGTGGCACATGGGTTCAATCATTACACAAGAACACCGTTCGACACTCTAGAGTCTGCCAACGCTTATAGCACGGGGGCGCTTGCCGACACTGGCGTCTTCTGGTTTCCCAACGACGATCTGGGCTTCCCCTTCGCCAACAAGATGCTGCGCAGCGCCATTGTGCATGGCCGGCAGATCGACTCGACGGCGAAGGCAGAGGTCATTGGTGAGTTCGATGAAGGAAGCGCTTGGGCTGCGCTCTCTCTCACCGCGACGAATACCGCCGTCAACTTCGGCGCAACGGGGACAACGGGCAAGGTGCTCACCGACTGGGGGCTGCGAATCTATGATAATGCCGGTGGTTTGCGCGGGCCTATCATCGAGCGATTTGGCATGCGGTTCTTTGTACGGCCCAACAACGAGCGTATCTTTACCCTTCGTCTCTGGATCACTGGCGAGCATACGGGCGATCCTGTTGAAATCGCCGAGACTGCTGAGACCCAGATGACCAACCTCCTTGCGCTCTCTGAGAACGTGGTGACAATTAGCTTTGGCTCCAGCGTTGATGATTACACGGTGCTTTTCTCGCCTGATGTTGAGTTTCGCTTAGAGAAAGATACCGATGGTGAGTATCAGCTAGTGGGGATCGTGACATGCTCCGTAATTTAGAGGAACAGGACCCCGCGCTCGCACTGCGACGGCTACGCGAAGAACTGCGTACTCATCGCGAAGACAAGACCTATCACGGGCACATCGACCGGTATCAGCCCGCGCAGAACATCCCACGTCATAGCCACGCCAACGATGGCTCTGGCGGTGGCTCCGTCGATGTTACTGCGCACGTAGCAGAGTCCGACCCGCATACAGGCTACTTGAAAGAGTCTGACTTCGACGACATAGACTTTCTTGTTGGCACCGCGACGGGGCACACCGCTGCCGAGATCGTTGTCGGCACGGCCCCGGGCGGAGAACTTGGTGGAAGCTGGGCGACCCCGACAGTGGACACGACGCACTCGGGGACAGCGCATCACGACCCCAACCATGTGCTCACCGCTTACAAGGACACCGATCAGGAAGTCACCGACACAACGTTGGCAAGCGACTCAGAGCTGACAGTGACGCTGGCGCTTAACGGGAAGTACCAATTCAAATTCGATCTCTTCTTCCTTAATGATGGCGCCGCTGAGGGGATCAAGGTCTCGTTAGCGGGAACCGCGACCGTAACCGATATCAAGGCGCAGGTAAGCGTTTACGACGACACACTCAACAGCCTCGTCGCTTTCGCGCGCATTACCTCCCTCGGTGGCGCTGGCGTGGGCGCTGGCGTTAGCTCAGGCAGCAACTTCGCGAGCATTGAGGGTGCTATTGAAATCACGACCGCTGGGACGTTCCTTCTCCAGTTTGCTCAGAACGCGACGGGGGCCAGCGCTGGGGTGCATTGCGAGGTGGGCAGTTCGATGGTAGTAACGAAGCTCGAATGATGGTCTACTATTACGTCTTCCCGCATCTCGGCACTACGCTGCCAACGAATCGCAACGCTGAGGCGCGGCTCTTTGTCATCGCGGATACTGAGGCCGAGTTGCCGAATGCGAACCTCATGCTGGGCGATCTTGCCTTTGCGAAGGATAGCAACAAGTTTCTCAAAGCTACGACTACGGGGACCTGGACGGATCAGGGCGGTGGTGGTGGCGCGCACCCCGACCTAGCCGCACATGATGTGCTCGGTCTTGCGACTCACGTTGAACTTGATATAGTCTCAGCGCTTATCCCAGACCTTCCTGCTCATGTTGCCACCGCCGATCCCCACGTCGGCTATGTGCGCGAGGCGGATGCAAACTGGGTTGATCTTACCGATGGCGGCGCATCCACTGCTCACTCTCATGCCGGAGGTGGCGGGCTCAACTTGCTTAAGAAGACTGCCGACCAGACTATCAATGCGGGCGCCGCTGTCTTCACCGACATCACTGGGCTTACTTTCTCTGTTGTCAGCGGCACTGATTACGCCTTCCATTTCTACATCACTTTTCAGTCAGCCGCCGCGACGACGGGATGGAAAGCTGGCGTGAACTGCCCAGCGGGAGCACTCGACTTCTGGGCCCAGTCTGCTGTCATTGCGAACGGAGCGGCCGGAGTCGCGACGCACACCGAGCGGCACAACACCGTCCGCGATGATATGACGCTATTGACCGCAACTATAACCCAGGCAGTCGATCTCGCTATCCGGATAGAGGGACGCTACAAATGCACCGCAAACGGGACGTTCGCCGCTCGGTTCGCAAATGAGTTAGCAGCAAATACCCAGCTCGTCGTGCAAAAAGGGAGCTGGGGCTGGTGGTTCTAAAGGAGGGATCATGGCAAAGGTAACGATCATCGTGGAGGACGGGACCGTAACAGGCAGTGGCTCAGACATGCCGCTGTACGAGATCGAGGGGCGCACCGGTGCAATCGGCACCGTGAAGGCGTCGCTTGATTCGATTCGCTGGGAACTTGGGCCAGGGAGCGCGCAATGGCCGGAGTGGGACACCGCCTCAGAGCTTGAGGTCGTGGCGAAGTTTCAGGAACTGGTAGGTAATCTTACCAAGGTAGAGTAACGTTTACGGTGAATCTGGTAAGAATATTGTAAATAGTTTGCTTTTTGTCGCAATAGCAGTGTATAAAGATGGCGGATGAGTGAAAATGGGTGGATTATCACAGGACTAGTGGCGCTCATTATCACGCTCTTTGGCCTAGTCATGCGCAACTTTGAGCAGCGTCTCTCCGACATGGAAAAGCATCAGGAAGTTCACGATGTTTGGGCCAGCGGCAAGGCAGAGGAGCTATCTGCCGTGAAGCAAGCGCAAATCTCTGGATTGCAGCACCTCTTTCAGAGACTCGACAGGATGGATGGTGTCAACGATAAGGTGGCTACGCAGCTCGAACGCATCCGCGATATTCTCGTTGCTCGAAGGGAACTCAATGGGAGTTAAGACCGGTGTTTGGTGAAGCTTTCCGCTCTCCTGCTCTACGCTGCAATTCCAGCGGCAGGACTGGGCATTATTGCCGCGACAGTAACGGCGCCGCTCCCTGAGAAGGTAATCGAGATGCCAGTAGTCGTAGAGCGCATCGTCGAAGTACCTGGGCCAGAGCGCATCGTTGAAGTTGAACGAGTAGTCGAGATGCCTGGTCTGGAGCGTATCGTTGAAGTCGAACGGCTTGTTGAAGTACCTGGACCTGAACGAGTAGTCGAGGTGATAGTGGAGGTTCCAGTCATTCGCACAGAACTCGCTCCTGCTTCTGAACCAGAGGTACTGACGGCTGAAATATCTGTTTCTATACCAGAGCCCGCTCTCCCAAAACCACCGCCTCACGATAACCGCGACGGCGAGAAGTCTCCGCATGGTCCCAAGTGAACCGTGTTAAAGAAATTCTGCTCATGGCTTTGGTCTTCACTGTCACGATCTACGCAATCGGACTCATCATACTCATCATTAAGGAGCTTCTAGGAGGGTAAATGTCGATTGTTGAGCTGATCGTCGTTCTTGGTCTCGTTGGTCTAGCGTTCTGGGTCGTCCGAACCCTGGGTGGGACCTTCGGCATCCCGCCACAGATATTGCAACTCATCTACGTTATCCTGGTCGTCGTCGTTGTGCTCTGGATTCTCTCAGCCTTTGGCCTAATCGGGCCACTGCCACTCAGGGTGCGATGATGTGCGCCATCTGCAGGGCTCGCAAGTTCGCGCTACGGTATATGGATGGGCGGTGGTTTTGGTATTGTTGGGACGGTCATCTGATCGAGGAGGAGTAATGAACTTCAACGATGAGGTACGCACGACGCTGATCGCGTTCTTACACGCGATCTTCCCCATGCTGAATTTGCTGGGAGTGTTTGTTCTGACTGTGGAGTCGATGGCCGCGATTCAGATCGTCATCAGCACGGGGATAACGCTGGCTTTCCTGGTCTTTACTCCTGGGCAGGATAACCGAGCAATCGTTCCTAAACTGGGAACAGGCTCAGGAACTTAGGAAGGAGTAGCGGAATCAGTGGGAGTCTCTTCCTTGTCATCCTGGGATTCTTCTTCTTGATCGCCTTCGGACTTCTCGTCCTCGGGTTCCTTTTCCACCTCGTCTTCAGGCGCTTCCTTCTCTTCTTCTTCCTGCTTTCGTTCCTGGTCGCTCAACGGGGTTCTCCATGCAGCAATTTGAAATGAGTGTATCATTGGCGGTGATGCCGAGCAAGCCGAAGGTAAGACCGTATGAGCTTTTCTGCCCCGTTTGTTGGCGTCTCGGTAACCTTGTCGTCTTCCCCTCTTCTCTGCTGCTGAACGATCATCTCAAAGCTCACTTCATCGAAGCTGCGCCAGTCAAAATCATCGCTGTCGCATGACCTTCCTTCTTCATCGAGTCATGCCCGAGACCAAGCACCGTCTCACCGAGCGTCAGATTATCCTGGCAGATCGCATCTTTGCTCTTGAGACCTGGGAACTTATCGACCGAGCTATCCGGGACGCGATGCTCGACCGACTGAGAGACAATCATCTCGACCGCCTTGAGTACGAGATTCAGAACTGGGAGGCGCTGAGGACGCAATGAGCCTAATCGGATGCACGATCTACCGCTGGGGTGGCGACGTCGAGGCGAAGGTGCGTCTCCTGAAACCGCACTACGTCGTCGTGGGCTCAGGTGCCTGGAACGACATTGACGCGATCGCGGGCGCCTGCGCTCCGGTCGCCCCGCTCATTGTCATGCGAGACATGACAGAGAACCTGATTGATTTACTACCAGAGTTTGTCATATCTGAAATGGCGGTAGTAGCGAGCCGAAAATTTTATAGGAAGGTAGCCTTTCATCTTTTGAATGAGAGTTATAGTGATGTGGAGAAAGCGAAAGCATGGGAACTGAAAGCCATCGCGTACTGCCAGAAACTGCATTTACCAGGCACGGTGGCGCTGAATGGAGCGTATGGCAATGATCCCGACGACCGATTCAAGGATGTGGCAGAGCTTTCAAAATTGGTGGGATGGCACCTTTACGATGGTTTCCGCGAAAACGGGAGTGGATACGTCGACCGTGTACATACCAGCCGACGATACTTACGTGATTCTTGGCCGCGATGGTGGCCCCGCAATAAACACATTGCCACCGAGGTAGGGATCGAAGCGTTCCCCGCAACTGGGCAGCGCCGCGGCTGGGCAGACATGGGCATTCCAGAAGCGACGGTGAGCCTCCGCATCCTCGAGAACGCGGTACACTGGAAGGCGGACGGCTTGCTGGGCACCTGTTGGTTCACCGCTGGGCATACCGAGCAGTCCTGGAACGAAGGGTACGGGATGACGGAAGCCATGGCGAGACTGTGGGGCGAGAAGGGACCGGAGCCGAATACAGAGGAGGAAAACATGCCGACACTGGATGATGTAGGTGAGCAATTCTTGAAGATTCAGCGCACGCTCAATGAGGCGAAGAAGGCGGCCTCATTCACCGTCCAGGGCGCCGCGGTCGATGAAGTATTTGCCATCGCCGGCGACGGTTACAACATGGTCCAGGAAATAAAAAAAGCGAGGGCTCCAGCGCCAGTGTAATCGACTTCCGAGCCGATGTGCCCGATGGACATTGGCTCAAGAATGGCGTTGGACAGGGCTACGGCTGGGACTCTCGCTTGCTGGACGCCATTGACGTATTTACGGTCCATCACACTGTCAGCGCGAACCGTGACTGGAGTGAGACTGAGGAACAGCTGCACGTCAAGCAGATCTACGGCCAGCATATCGCCGAGGGGCGATTCACCCCAGGCTGGTCGGCGCCCGGGATTGGCTATAACTGGCTCGCATTTCCAAGCGGGCGTATCTACTACGTGGGCAGTATTGAGACAGTGCGCGCAGCGGTCGCCAATGAGAACGACCACATCGTCGCGGCAGCTATCGTCGGGACCTTCACCGACATTCGCCCGACAGAAGCAGTGACCGAAGCAGTAGCGCGACTGAAGACTCAAGTTGATGCGACGTTAGGAAGGAAAATCGTGACAAGGCCGCACCGGTTTTATGGCTCGACTCAGTGCCCCGGCAACACCTATCTTAGCTGGATATTTCGGATTTAGCTTCAAGCTCAGCCACCCGCTGGCGCAGCGCCTCGTTCTCAGCCTCAAGCCGCTCAATCGTATGCTGATACTCGGCACTTAGTCTCCAGAGAGTCTTGTTCGCCTTGCCTAGTGTCTCGGCCTGCTGTTGGGCTTGGCGCAGTTGCCCCTCTAATTCAGCAATGCGTTGCGCCTCACTCAACATGGCTCCAAGTCCTTCTAGTGACAATATGTCCTATAGTCGGCGCGCTGATTCCAAAAGCTAGTGCGATATTCTTATAAGGAATCCCACCAATGGCGTAGATCCTTCTAATCTCTTGAACTTGCCATTCTGTTAGCTTATGCCGTGCATGATTCTCGCCCTTATGGCTCTTCCTTAGCAGAGCGCTCCTTTCTGGATGCTGCTGCATAGCATTCCTGCCCTTGTCAGCAGAGTCCTGCATGTTAGAGAACCGATCTCCCTCAAAGAGATGATCCGGTCGGCAGCAAGGCTCGTTGTCGCATTTGTGACAAGCCTGCATTCCCTCAGCGAGAGGGCCGTAAGTGATCTCGTAAGCAAATCGGTGAGCCTTTACCAGCCTGCGATTGACACCAAACTTGCCATAGCGCCCGTCTGTAGCTCCTTCCCAAATCCAACATGGGCCTAGCTCTTCTCGGATAACAGGGCCGTTCTTATTCACCTTCGCCCAGAAACGCTTGACTGTTTCTACGCTGATCGGAGCATCTTCTGATTCCATACGTAGTACAGTCAGACAGACATTACAGACCGCTCGCCTTCCGTCTGCCCTTGATTTGTCTCTCCTGAAGGCATCAAGAGGCTTATATTCATAGCAATGGCTGCACTTCTTGGAAGCACCGACAATCATGCCGGAAGGAAAGCTGACTTCTCCAGACCAACTTGGGTTAGGCGCACCACAACGAACGCAATGCGATACTGGCTCTCCAACTCGGCGAGTGAACCAATGACGACCGTGACCAGGGCATTTACTCGCGCTCATACTTCTCCTTCAGCCTATCGCGTTCCTTCGTCACTCCTCTAAGGGCTGCAACGAGCCGACGGAACCACTCCGTATGAAAGAAATCATGTGAGTTCTGGTCAGCTATCCACCGCTCAATCTCATCCAAGTCCAGCGCCTGCCCTTCCGCCGATGGCTCAGGCTTCACAGGATCAATATAGTTGGCATTCGCCTGCTCTTGGCTGATGTACGAGTGCGTGGCTGGCTTCCGCTGTGGCAGGCTCATTGGTACCCTACCGCCTGTCTCGAAGTCGGGTATCAGTTCTTGCATCTCTTGGTTCACGGAATACCTCCCAAAGACTGTAGAATAAGCCAGCTAGAAGGGTGCTCACCAAGATAGCCGCGAATATCCATTCATTCATCGCTGTTCGCCTCCTGCTGCTCGCTGTTGGTGGTGCTCTGCGCCTCGATCTTATTCATACACCTAATGCATAACCTACGACCCGTTACCTTGCCATGGAGCATCGGAGATACAGGCATGTAGCAGGCCGTGCGTCCATTCCCCACGACAGCGAGATGGAATACATGGCCTTTGGCATAGGAGTAAATTGCCATCGTGTCCAAAATGTTCTGCCATTCTCTAGGAGTTGGCATCCTTCGCTCCTCGTTGGTCGCTCACCGCTGGTCTAATTGGTGCACGTAACTCCTGCATGTCAAAACTCGCCATCGGTTGGTAGGAACTAGAGCCAGCAGGTACGCCAATCCACTCAAATGGAGTGCCGCAGTCTTGGCAGGTGACTCGTATATCGGCAGTGTACGACTCAACGACTCCGTAGACATTTGTTGTAAGCCGACCTACTGCTATCTGAGACGAGAACTCGGCATGTTCGCAACTCACTTGCTCACCCCGCTCGCCGCTGACAGGGCGGCATCGACCTCATTAGGGAACCAGTTGCGTAGCTGCTCCAGCGCCGTGCGGTAGGCGTCACGCTCGGCCTCTAGCTTCGCGATCTCTCGCCTGCCATCCCAATAATCCTTACTCGTTACATCGAGAAGCTTGCGAAGCTGGTCACGCTCGTCCATGAAGGCCACTAGCCAGCAGACGTTAGCATGGCGAGGTGTATCTGTCTCTCTCCAAGTCCTGTCGCACACAAGACAACGTATCCGCCAACCATCGCCTGGGTGGTAACGCCGTAAACCAGGCGTCGTCAGTCGTGGCTGCGGTGGGTTAGTGGACATCCCTCCTCCTCACCGCATGCAGGTGCTCCTTCGAGACGCACCGCACCAGAATAGTCTCGCTGTCGAGCACGTCAATGAAGGTGGCCCAATACCAAGAGCGGGGGCTGGTGTAGACGCGGATCATGGCGAACTCTGCGCAATGACATCGAGTACCGCATTCTCCGGGTAAAGAGACGAGATCCCAATCCCAAGAATCTGAGCTACCTTTTCAAGCTGCTCTGCGCTGGGCAAACCTCGGCCGCTCTCCCACAACCATATCTCTGTCCGCCCTACTCCGAGCTGAACAGCCAGGACTTTTTGCGTGATCTTCGCTCGTTGTCGGTAGTACCGTATTGAATTACTTACTCCCATCTTGTCATGCCTCCAGAAAGATGTTAGCATAGCTAGCATGACAACACAAGCACCTCTCTGGGCTCACCAACAGCGCGCAATAGACTACGTGTCCGAGCAATGGCGCAACGGGCACCCTGGGGTGCTGCTCGACGTCTCGATGCGTGCTGGCAAGAGCCGCATTTCGGTGGAGCTTATCAAAGAGCACGACTTGGCTCGCGTCCTCATTGTCAGCCTCCTCTCCGTCGTCCCTGTCTGGGCTGAGGAGTCAGTCAAGTGGGGCGGGCCTCCGGTCGAGACGTTGGACAGTGGCTCAGTTGCGCAGAAGGCAGTGAGAGCGTTCAACGCAAGGAAGGTTGGGCGAGCAATCGCAGTGAACTACGACTCGGCCTTCCGCGGAGCGTTGGCGAAACTGCTGCTCGGCTTCGAGTGGGATTTGGTGGTGTGGGACGAAGTTCACAAACTTAAGCAGCCCGGTGGACAGTGGAGCCGGTTCGCGGCAAGGATACGGGATCGGAGCCGCTATCGACTTGGACTCTCGGGAACATTGCTCCCACACAGCCCGCTCGACGCTTACGGGATCTACCGCGCTATCGACCAGCGGGTATTCGGGACCAGCAACACCGCTTTTAAGAACCGCTACGCCAACTTCATCAATGTCGGTTTCCCCAAACTCCTGAGCTATAAGAACCTGGATGAGCTGCACGAGAAGATGTACTCCATCGCCTTTCATGCCGGCCGCGAGGCACTTGATCTCGCAACCCCCGTCGAGATGCGCCGGTACTGTGAGCTTGGTCCGAAGGCCATGAAAGCGTACCGAGACCTGGAGCGGGAGTTTGTGGCCGACCTCGAGGGCGGGTCCATCGTTGCCGACAACGCTCTTGTGCGAATTCTCCGACTCTCCCAAGTAGCCTCGGGAATTGCCAGCCTCGAAAGCAGCGAGCAGGTGATCGACTCAGCGAAGGAAGATCTGTTGGCCGAGGTGCTGGAAGAGATCGGCAACGAGTCGGTAGTCGTCTTCTGCCGGTTCAAAGCAGAGCTCGCGGCGGTGGACCGCGTGAGTCACAAGCTCGGCCGGATGCACTTCGAGCTGAGCGGCGCCGCGAAGGGGCTGGAGTTGTGGAAGCGCTGGAAGGACCCGGCGATCCTAGCGGTGCAGTATCAGAGCGGCGGCGTGGGCATCGACCTGAGCAAAGCGAGGCACGCCATTTTCTTCTCGCCCACCTGGTCGCTGGCTGATTTCCAGCAGGCACAAGCGCGGCTGGAGCGGCACGACCAGAAGGAGGCCCCAGCATATATTTACCTGGTGGCGAGATCAACGGTCGATACGAGGGCATATCAGGCGTTAGCGGAGAGGAAAGAGATCATAAAATCTGTGGTTCAAAGCTATGGAGGAGGTTCTAATGGCAACACCGGAACGGATTGAGAGCGACTTTACTTACCATGCGCCGAAGGGTGACCAAGCGCAGCGTTACGAGCAGATTCGAGAACGAGCTAAGGGATTAGCGCTCTATCTTCTTCAAGTGACACCTCAGAGCCGCGAGCAGAGCCTTGCGCTTACGCACCTGGAAGAAGCGGTGATGTGGGCCAACGCTTCGATTGCGCGAAATGAATTGTAAATTCTGCGATAAGCCCAGCACAAAACTCTGCGACTTCGTTATGGACGGCCCGCCTCGGAAAACCTGCGACGCGCCTCTGTGTGACGATCATGCAGTGGAAATAGGCGTGATGCATATCCGGCGGAGTGGCCCTGGAAGCGGCTTTACTTCGATTGATTATTGCTATGACCATCCCAAACCGAGTAGCAGCGCTCGCTGAGCGGCGCGAGATCATCGCCGAGGTGATAAGGAGTTACCGATGATAATTTGCTATTCACGTTGCATGGTTTGTGGACGGCAGACTCCGCACGAAGTTTGCCATCGCCATACTTTTAGGATGCCCAAGAATCATTGGGCTGCCTGGAAGCGAGGTTTCAACAAGGAACCCGAAATTTGTGATGATCCGAACTGCAAGACACGAATCTTAGAAGTTGGTCCAGCGCACCCGCAGTGGGCGACCTTGGGGTTAGAATGAAACTTCTCATCGCCGCAACGCTCGTCGTCACGCTCTACTCTGCCTTCTGGCTAGGGCAAGCGCGAGGCGCAACCGGCATGCTCCTGCTGGCGCGAGAGGAACAGCAAGCCATCGTCGTCGATTACGAGGACGCGCTGGCCCAGGCGCAGCGAGAGTATGACGCGCTGAGAGACGAGTTGTCCGCTGAGATCGGGCGGTTGAAGCACGAGCTCGAGGTGGCGCAGGATACCCGGGAATACTGGCGAGAAGAGACACTACAAGCGAAGACTGAACGAGACGTTTGGAAGCGGTTCATGGGGTACTGATGTTTGTTGTACTGCGCCTCCAGAAATTTGAGTGGCAAACGAGCTTTGGCCTCAAAGCATATTTACATCCTGATGAGCGCATGGTCGGCTTTCTCCCTGTTTACGAGACTCGCGAGGAAGCACTCGCTGATTGGCCCGAGGGACCTGTTGCGGAAATCCGCGAGGTTGCGCAGTGACCACCTTTGACCTCGTGCTCGCCATCGTCTCAGATCACTTCGGCGTGAGCCGCGAGGCTATCCTGGGCAAGAGCCGGCGTGCTGAGTTCGTGTTGCCGCGCCACGTCGCCATGTGGCTCCTGCGCACCCGCTACGGCTACTCGTTTCCCCGGCTAGGACGGTACTTTCACCGCGATCACACGTCCGTCATGTACGCCGTCGAGCAGGTTGCAGACATGACTATGGATAATCAGAGCGATCAGGAATGGCTCGACGAGATACGCTCGGCGATCCTGCGGGTGAGAAGAAACGAGAAGGAGACTCCTTTTTTCAAGAGTCGCAGTTGAGGGAGAGAAGCAAGTGAAAGGGATAGCTCCCCAAGATGGAGGACGTGACTGCCATATGACGAGCACCAGCAGGCTAGAAAACCGTGCCGCGCGGTCATCGGTGTCAGGGCCGTTCCAGGTTTGGGCTCTACGGCATGTGGTGGCGTTCCATCGGGCAATAGGCTTCTGGATGCTTCTCTGAGCTCACCCCCAAAAAGCGAGCCCTGGCTGCTAATTGGGAATGCTGCGACTCTTGGAAAAACGAGGCTCCAACCTCCTCCCCAGCGTGGAACTAAGTCGGAGCCTCGTGCATGAGGAATGCGGGATTAGGATAATCGCCCCGGAAAATTTTGGCAAATGGGGGCTTGACAAGCGTTACAGGATGTGCATAATGGACAGCATGGAAAAGGCCACTGCGCGCATACCCCTGAAACCGAGTACGGCGAGCCTACTCGATAAAGAGCGGCGGTATATGGAGACGTGGGATGCGTTTCTGTTGAGGCTTTTATCCGAGAGGAGGAGTGCAGATGAAGCCTTTGAACGGAAGCGTGAGCAAGCAGTGGCCCGTGTGCGAGCGGTGCAAGACCCCGCTCAACACGACGGAAATGCTACTCGAGATCCAGCCCTGTAGCCGGTGCCGCCATGATCGAAAAGTCTGAGGTCTTTGCCTTCTGGGACGACCTCGCCTACTGTGAGCAGTCGGTTTGGATTTACGCCAAGGCTGCGCAAGAGGAGTTTCAGATTGGTGAGACGCCGAGCAAGCTCTGGTTCGTCGAGTGGTTGGACGAGGGATTGAAGGCGAAGAAGCTGGGGTGGCGGAAGCGAATACCGGGGAGCGCGGGACCGAGCGACGACCGTAGAGGCGCCCAACCTAACTCGGCATACACGGGTTAGCTACGCGAGCCAGCCCGCTGCTCCCCGAACCCAAACAGCAGGAGGAATGCAATGAACGAGAACCCGATTTGCGGAGAGTGCTTGAAGTCTTTCAAGCCTGTTCAACTTGGTCTAACTTTGGAAATGATTGCCGAATGGGGCAGTTACTACAAAATCAAGGCCGATCAGTACGCGTGCCCGAATTGCGGTAAACGCATTTATTATGGCTACGCCAAGGAACGGCTCAAGGAGCATTGGGAGCCGGGATACGAGCAAATCTCTGTCGATGTTCAGGTGGCAGTCTGATGGATGCGAAAGTTCGGGAATACCTAAGTCGTGCAAACCAGGCGGCGCTGGAGATAGCACCGAGCGAGCGGGGGCCCGCTGAGTGGGCTGTGTTGTCGCTCTGGGAGGCGCTGGCATACGCGATGGTGGCTGAGCCGACCCGAGCGCAGGCTGCAGTGAATGACCTAGAAGACGAGATTCAGAAGATCGCGCGCAAGGAAGCAGCGGAGTATGACTACCGCATGGAAGCTGGCTGGCAGCGGTGAGTGCTCTGCCTTGCGGATGTGATCCACCTGAAATCATGTGTGCTTATGCTCAGTATTTGCTTGCACGTTCACTGACCGCGAGCTCTAAAGGAATACTCGAAGTGGAGTTTTGGGCAAGGCAATGGCGTGTCCACCTTCTCGGTGAGCATGCACCATGAGCAACTCGTTGCAGCAATTCGTTGATCTCGAAACGCGCAAGCGGCAATTAGAAGTCGATCTCAAGGGTGTCGAAGACGCGATGAAGGAACTCGAGGCCGTGATCCTCGATGAGTGGACACAGAACGGGCAGACCGGCGCCAAAGTGGGCGGCTATACGCTCTACGTCAACCGTACCCTGACGGGGCGCCTGGCCGAGGGTAAGGTAGGCCAGGACGCGGCGGCCGCGCTGGCTGAAGCTGGATTACCTTGGCTTGTTACAGCAAACTGGCAAACGGTAGCGGCCTATATTCGAGAGCTGGACGCGGAGGGAGAGCCACTGCCAGCAGCGCTGCGCGGGGTGATTGAGCCATATGAGCGATTTAGCCTACGAGCAAGGAAGGCATAGAAATGAAAGAAGAAAGAGAAACCATGACTATCACGAGTGCCGATGTCGGGGAGCTAAAGTTAGCGAAGATCGAGAGCGAGTACACGGCGCTCGCCCAGCCCATCGGCGCGACCATCGAGGCGCTGCGGGCAAACCTGGGCAGCGGTGGCATCACCCAGTTTGATCTGAGCCGCGTGAAGGTGCCAACGGGCGGCGGGACCACCTGGGAAGTGCCTGAGCTTGAGGGGAGCACCCCGAGCAAGGCCATCGAGGGGATCATCGTGGGCTGGCGCGACGTGCGCGCCTACTGGGAGCATAGCTTTTCTGGGGCGCAGCCACCTGATTGCTCCTCTCAGGACGCGGTGACCGGCATTGGCAACCCAGGTGGCTCCTGCAACGTCTGCCCGATGGCTGAGTTCGGTTCCAAGGTGGGCGACGACGGCAAGCCGCGCGCTGGGCAGGCCTGCAAGCTCATGCGCCTACTGTTCATCCTGCGGAAGGACGACCTACTACCGTTGGTGCTGACGGCGCCGCCCACGAGCATTCCAATCATCAAGCGGTACTTCCTCCAGCTCGCCTCCCGGGGCCTGCCTTACTGGAGCGTTGGGACCAAGTTCGGCTTGGAGAAGACGCGCAGCGGCGATGGGATCGAGTTCAGCCGCATCATGCCGGCAATCGGGGCGCGACTGACGCCGGAAGAGGACGCGAAGGCACGAGAATACAGCGCCTTCTTCGGCTCAATGGCGGTGAGTGCCGCTGAGTTCGTAGAGAATTGACGACCTAAATCGCGCAGTCTATACTCCGCGACAGGTAAGCAATAACTAACCCGCCAAAGTAGTGTGGGACTTTGACGGGTTGGAGACCGAGG
>ERZ1292642.25-Hain-H14-01um-R1-25-length-75393-cov-8_pt1 | contig 24419 bp, 39 predicted proteins | sample MGYA00564403_ERZ1292642 | MGnify/ENA primary metagenome ERZ1292642 (study PRJEB36523, sample SAMEA6512643) | groundwater metagenome | collected 2019-01-09 | study: AquaDiva: Metagenomics assemblies of 32 groundwater samples
AGGGTGAGGGTGAGGGTGAGGGTGAGGGTGAGGGTGAGGGTGAGGGCGCAAGCGGCGTAGCTTCTCCAGCACTGCCACACAGTAAAGAGACCCTCTGGCGTAGCGCCTGCCTTTGACCAGCATGTCCAGCGACAGCTGGCTTGTGTCCAGGAAATGGCGCTGGTCCGGTGTACAGCAGCAACAAAAGAGTTCGAGTAACTCCTCAAGGTCTTTCCAGGACAGACGGCGCACCTCAGCGTAGGTCATGCCGGCACCTTCGGCAAAAACGAGGAGCGGGGAGGGCGAGACGCGTGCGGTCACCATCACGCTCCTGTACGGAGGCGCTCGCGGTAGCGCCTCCGTTCTCGCTCAACCTGCTCCATCTGCACAATAGCCCACTGCCAGACGCCCCACACACAGCAAATGGGGGTCCATAAGACAACCCATTCCCAGGTGTGTAAGGCATGCACATCTGGGCTGGTGAGAAATGCCACTGCGCCAGCGGTGAGCAGCGCGGGGCGGACAATGCGGCGATAGTACCAGCTCATCGTACCCTCCGAGAGACCCCGGCTTTTAAGCCTGGGGAGGGATAGGAGGCCCGCTGAGCCGCCTCGATGGCGGGGAAGCGGGAACCGACTCTGTCAAGCGTAAGAGTTATGGACATCTCAACGACTCCCTGGCATGATGCCCGCCAGAGCCAAGGCACTCCGCTGAGCGGAGCTTAACGGTTACGTGCTCTTTGACACCTGAGCCTAGGGAGTTCGAGACAGGATGTCGTTGTCTCGGTAAAAGACTCAACGCCAGTACCTCCGTACTGTACTTGCTGTCGTGAGGCAGCAAACCGGGCACTGTCAACTGCCCGATGGTAGCGCGTCCAGGCCCCTGCTGGTGTAAGTCAGCTACAAGCCCACGGCTTCAGCCGTGGGGTGTTGACCTGTCACTTCTCCTGCCGCCACTCTACCCAGCGTGCCAACCCCTGTAAGTCGATAAACAGTTTGCGGCCAAGGCGGACGACCGCCATGTCCAGAAACACCTCGTCGGTCTGAGCGAGATACTGTAAATAGCGCACGCGAAAGGCTGGGTACATCTCCGCCACCTGCCGCAGCGTGCGGAGTTGCGCTATATCGAGTTCTTCCCGCTCGAGCGTCTCTCTGTTAGGCACCAGTTCTGCTCCTATACCCGGCGTAGTGATTGACTGGTTGAGGGCGAGGGCCACGCTTTTCTTTGCGCCCGAACGGGTCGTTTTCTTGTGGGCGTGTGGGGCGCAGGAGGACATAGACCAGGTGCGCGAAGGCGTCCCCGAGGGAGGGCATGGGGCCAAGCTTGGAAGGAATGTCTTTTTTGATATTGCCGGAAGAATCCGAGTCGTAGTGCCAGCCGCCATCCAGACAGTGCACAAGTTGGGCGGCGTCTTTGGGGTTGACCCTGACCCATTTGGCGTCCCCATGGAAGCGCGTGAGTGCGTCCTGCAGCGCCTGGCGGCGAGGTTCCCAGCCCACAGGACCCCGCAGGTAGCGCCCGCCTAAGCCTTCGAGAGGGGAGAGGATGGAGCGGACAGCCGTGCGCTCAGCGTCGGACTGCTCTCTTTCGTTTCCTTCAGGCCCACCAATATGAATAATGTGTGTGAGCTGCTCGGGGGTGAATTCCGGCTGGTTGAGTAAATAGGGCTTGATTCTGGTCTGGATCAGCTGCTTCATACCAGCATTCGGCAGCACAAAGGCCGCGTGAATAAGTAAAGCGCCTGAGGGAGCAATCTGGGAGATGATACAAGCTGGCCACAGGCCGTAGTCGTAGCCACAGTAAATGAGGCAGTGGGGGATGGGGCGGAGTCCTGGGAAGAGGTGTAAGCCTGAGAATTCGGGGGTGACGGCCTCGCCTATTTTGGCATAGCCGACACGCCCCTCAACCAGGCGCGCCACCAGGTCCGAGCGGCCCATAGCGGTGAGGGCAGTTCTGTTGCGCTCTCTATAGCCTGGGGTCTTTTCGTCTAGGGCGACGTTTTCTCCGGCTGGGACGCGGAAAGTGGCGGTGTCGTTCCGGAGTAACTCTCTTGCTTCCCGCTGTGGGGTGGACATCTCCGCTTCCAGGTCACCAGCGTCCAGATAGCCTTCTAAGTGAAAGAGCTGCGCCGTCCAGTGGGTCGCCGGAGGGGGGTTTTCGGAGATAAGAATGTGGGGGGATTTCGCCCCACGGCAGGAAGTGATCGCCACACCCAGGGCCGCTTCAGAGATGCCGGAAGAGAGAAATTCTTTGTCCGTTGCTGCTGGGGCAGGCTCCTCAATCCAGATGCCCCCTGAGGCTTCGTAGGACTGGAAACGACTCATGTCATCTGCAGAGTTGACCCCAAAACAGTCAAAAATCAGGGCTGGAGTGTTTTGGAGGAATATGGTGATGGTTTCAGGCTCGTCCTCCTTGCCACGCCAGTGAGAGAATGGGCGCGGGAACCACTCAAGGATCGTCCGCGCGGTGGTAATGCCAATATTTCTGCGCGTATCGCGGACTAAAGCCCATCTGAGTGGCCAGGAAGTTCTGGGGGACTGCTGGGCATGGTAGACCGTTTTCATTAACGCGCCAGAAGTCTTGCCTTCTCCTCTCGCGCTGTAAATCAGGTTAATGAATTTCTGGCTGAGGATGAACTGACGGACTGTTGGTGAGGGCGTGTAGGAGACTCTGCGGGATTCCTGGGATTCCACCCTTGGGGAGGGGGAGTCAGCGGGAGGGGCACCGAATGCCTGAGCCACAGCGCCAAGGGCCTGCTTCGATACAGGTGGTCTGCCCCTGCGCCTCGTGCCTGAGAAGGAGGGTGCGGCCACGGTTAGCTGGCCCTGGAGCCGTAGCGCCGGCGCTTGCGTGTCACTTTTTCTTCAATAAAGGCGCGGTTCTCCCTGGTATTCTCTATCTCGGGGGGGAGGGGGGCCTGCGGCTGCTCAGTCGCCAGTACGGCTTCAAAGGCCGCCTGCTGGGCTAAGCGCAGCTCTTCGCGGTCCTTGTGGGGGAGGAAGTATTCTACCCGCTTAATCGCCTGCATAGCTTTGCGGCGGGCAGTCACCAGCGCCTGGTCCTTGTAGCTCTGACTCGTATTGTCTTTCCACAGCTGGTTGACACGCGACTTCGTAATCCCAAACGCTCTGGCGACTTCGGCCTGGGAGATGCCGCTCTTGAGCGCGGCTAAGATGACGCTGTTGCGGCCAGTCTCCTCGTTCGGACGAATATAGTTGGGGTTCTTCGTTCTCGTTCTGGTGTTCATGGGCGGTATTTTAGTTGCTGAAGATGGCGTTTGTCAAGGGTAAGTTGGTGAGAACAAGGTTCCACAGGTGGGTGATGGGCGGGTAGGAGTTAAAAGTAGCCTTATGTTACCCCCCTGCACCCCCCTGGGGAACCACGGGGGGATGGGAGTTTCCCTCTATATAAGGAAAGCAAATCTAAAACAGGGAGAGAATTTCCGGGAAGGCCGTGAGGAAGAAAGCGCCTAAATTTGGTGCGTCTGAAATTTGGAGTCCCTCTATATATAGACAAGTAATGTAAAAACAAGTCGTTATTTTCTGCTCCCGCGCGGAACCAAAAATCGCTCTAAATTTTGTTTTGGTACGTAAGAGACGAAGATTTGAGAAAAAATCACCAAAGGGGGAGGGAGAGATCCGGGAGGGTGGTAGGGTACTCAGGGGATCGGGCGCCCAGATCTGCGCGGTATACCGCGCAGATCTTTGTCACTAATGTCATGCACTGGATCAGAGCCATAGTGCTGAGAGGCACAGAGAGGCAAAGGGTAGGGTACTTTTTGGGGCCGGTACAGATGTGGGGGGAGAGAGGAGGCACTGGCGAATTCTCGACGGGACTCCTACTTGTGGGGCCCTATAGGCCAGGGTCCAGGGTCCAGGGTCCAGGGTCCAGGGTCCAGGGTCCAGGGTCCAGGGTCCAGGGTCCACTTAGCTAAGTCCACTTGACTAAGGCAAGGAAATTAGCAGGATAACTACTTGACTTCCGTGTATACATATATATACATTGATATATTGATATATCTATTGATTGATATATGTATATAACTATATGCTAAAGATACGTATAAGCATTTGATTTAGTGTATACCAGAGGAAAACACTTGACAGAGTCGATAGGGGCTGTGGGCTCCAAGAGGTGTGCAACGCTCAATCGACAAAGAAAAATGAACTCTGATACTCGAAAAATTTTAGTGCCTCTAAAAGCAGCACAGTGCGCCACAGCCTTATAGTCACTCGGACTACTATACTAGTATACAAGTACTTTAGGTATAGTCACTGAGGCTTATACGTGTATCTTTCGTCTAACTTCCGATAAGGGGTATTATGTAAACTTTGACATTTCTAGATGTATTGAACAGACTGGTGTGTATAAAGAATAAGAAATACTTCCACATCACACCGAACATAGACAGCAGTCAGACCGAACATAGACAGGGTATTTTTTCATTGACAAGTTTGGAAAGCTTATGCTACAGTCTACATAGTTGGATGTTAATAACAGAGACAACAGGGAGAACAGAGAGCATGGTTGACTACAAGACCTCACAGCTTCTTGACGCTACTGGTCGCGCTTCCTACCGTGGTTTTACTATCACGGAATCCGAGTATATTAACGAGGATACTGGTAGGTACGATCTTGAGTATCGGGCAGTGTGCCTTGAACATGATGTGGAAGGTATCTACCCTCGCACAGTGGAGGGATTAGAGCGACTTTTTGCTTTTATCCAACGGGCACATCCTACCTATTAAATAGCCTCTTCTATAGCCTCTTCTATAGCCTCTTCTATAGCCTCTGTGATGTTCCACAGAGGCTATAATTTTATCTCCAGGTCTCTACTACTTCCTTGCTCTACTTCCTTTGCTTGCTCACCCAGATTAATCGTAATTGACAAGCCTTGAGTCTCTTGCCCTATCCCCAGGATAGAGAGTAATTGGTCCTTGGCTTTTTGCCGATTTACAAATTCTATGCTTTGACCGTATTGCGTATCTCTCACCGAGACGATACGTTGACGTACTGATAAGGGCATTTCCGATATTGGCAACAATTTCCCGTGTTGATTGTAAGCTTCTCCGATATCGAAAAATGCATCGTCAACAAGAGACATGAGTAACTGGTCTTTTACCCAAAACAAGCGGCTCTTTTGAACTGCAATCGCAGCCAAAACTTCTTTTTTAATTTCTGGAAACTGAAGTACCTTCCATGCCATATTCTGTTGCGTAACACGGTCACAATCGGGCCAAGCCTCTCTTGCACTTGTAACTAAATGACCACTCTTTATAAATGAATCAATGAACACTCTCTGACTATTATTCAAAATGCTGAGATCGGCCATTCAATTTAACTTCTCCCCTAGGCTATTTCCCTACTCCTGAAATAATTCTATCCATCTCCCATTGACATTTATGGCACCACAACGTAAATTGAATTTACCGACACTGTCACTACGGCAGATAACCGTATCCGATGTAACATGTAACTGAAAGGGGCGGAGTCCATGGAATTTTTCCTTATTGCCTTCCTTTTGGCATTAGCTATTGCATTTTCCAGAAAGTACTAACATGACCAGGCAAGAGTATACCTCCTATGAACAAGCTGTAGAAGCGTTTCTGCGCACTGAAGCGATTGACAGGCTACCCACCAGCGGGGTGGCCGACTTGACGATTTAACAATGCTTGACCTTGGCTAGAATAGCAACTCTAAGGATACCAGACGATGCAGAAAGTTCCACTCTCACAAGTAACAATCGACCAAATTTTTGTAGACAATGCCACGAACGTAGACAGAGTTCTTGCCTTCTATGCCCATGCCTACCCTGGCATATGGGACGATGTAGACACCGTACAAGGCTATCCTGCAGTCTCGCAGAAAACTTCTACGTATATTTTTCAACAATTCATTGACAAACATCCTGCTGGTGATAACAGCATGAAAGGCGGAATCTGGATGAATAATGGCTTTAGTAGTTTGGACAGAGATATTGCAGATTGGGTTGTTGTTCCATGTGACGTCACCTTAAAGGGTAAAAACCATGAAAATTAGTTTTGACGCACTGCAAGCAGCCATTGAAGCGGACGAGTATGTGGGTTTTTGTTTGGCATGTGGAGGGGAAGCTTACGGGGTAGAGCCTGATGCGCGCAAGTATGAGTGTGACGAGTGCGGCGCGCACAAGGTCTATGGAGCGGAAGAAATTCTGCTGATGGGATTTTACGAGGAATAAGCTGTGAGAGTGCAAGCCAGCAGGGAAACCCTTGCTGGCTCCCCGAAGCAACGGGCACTGCTGGAGTGACTCCAGCAAACAGGCTTAGCAGCACTAAAGGACACTGGCAGTATGGCACATGAAATTTCGGACAGCAGATTCTATGCATATCGCAAGCCAGCATGGCACGGGGTAGGGGAAGTAGGACAGGTAACAGAACGAGTACTGGACATTGTAGCACGCAAACCCTACTTGATTCCTGGCATTGCGACCCGCCCGGTGTCTATTCCTTTGCGGAATGGGTCGTACCATCAGATTCCTGGCTGGGAATCTATTGTAGCCTGTGTCCAGAGCGACATCGGCCAATACCCGCATGCGAACAAATTGTATAACCTGAATCATTGTGGATTTGTGACCAAAGACTACCACGTATTCCCTCACCTGGGTCCAGAGGCAAAACCCGGATTCCTGAACGTATGGAATGCTGCTATTCCCGCCTACTGTGAAACGCTTGGTGTGCTCGGGCACGGGGAAAGGTGTTTTGTGACGGCTGAACTTCCCGGTTTTAGTGTCGCCGGGGATGAGATGAAAGCCTATCTCACAGGCTTAAATACTTGTGACGGAAAAACCAGTGTGCAAGCATGGGTGAGCAGTGTACGGGCAGTGTGCGCTAACACCATTCGTTTAGGTCTTGCGCACAGTACTGACCATATTGCAATTAATCACATGCAATACCCTGCAGAAGCCTTAGAGAAGTGGCTACGTATGGTATGGGAAAGTGCCGCTGAGAAAGTGCAGGTGATTAAAGATGCCTGCGAAATCCTGGCTAATAGGTCTGTTTATGCTGATGGTTGGGGAACTATAAATGCTAGCGTTGTCTATGCTGCAGTCTATCCGCTGTCTGATAAGCCGGATACGCAGAATCTTGATCTTTTAGCTTCCTGGGAGAAAGGGAATAAGAGCCAAAAAGCACATCAGGATACTTGCTTGACTCTTTTTGAGTCTTCTAAGACTATTACTGCTGCTACTCGCGGTACTTTATGGGGCGTGTATAACAGTGTGGTAGAGTACGAAGATTTTGCTAAGCCGAGGAACACTGCTACTAGCAGATTCCTAGGGATTAGTGCTCAGAGGAAAGCGAAAGCTTTTGATATGTGTATGAGTCTAGTGTAAGCATTTAATTGAGTGCTCTGTACAGCGTCAAGCTGTACAGAGCACTACTTAGCGACGGACGTCTCAACATTAAAGGATAGTAGATGGCACAGTATGAAGTAGTGGTAGGAAACATTGGGACTGTCTACTGTGGCAAGAGTAAGAAAGAAGCCATGAGGCTCTTTAAACACTATGAAGAGTATAGCACCCTCCCCCAGGCGAGCTGCTACCAGGAAAGCATTGTAGTGTTTAAAGACCGCGAAATTATGCAGGAACATGTTGGCGCAGTCGATACAGTCGATACAGTCGATACAGTAGATACAGTAGATACAGTCGATAAAGAAGAGGAATAGCTATGTTCGTCCGCCGCTACAAAACATATCGCGGTTTTAGCCGTGGTTTTAGACACTACTGGCATAAGCTAAATTACTGGTACGCTGATGATCACTTTTATGTGTTAGTGATCTATGTGAGCAAAGAAAGGGGGTAATATGAGCATATATCGTGAGTGCATGACATCTATTGCTGTAGCCTATAAGGAATTTAAAGGGTTACACGGGGAAGCTTTTGTGAAGTACTACTGGCACATTACACACAACTAAAGGGGCATGTATGCGCTACACCGTCACAGTACACTATATACAAGTTATCGGTCGTATCTGGATGCCTGACATAGTAGCGGCCCAGTACCATAAGCTCTCGCAGTATGACATTGATAGTATAAGCTATGAAGACGGTTCAATTGACAGAGACGGTATTCAGGATTGGCTAGACTGTCATACTGGAGATTTTCAGTGTATTGACGACTTCTATGCCGACATAAATGATGTGATTTATGACTGGCAAAAGGAAGAATCGGAGTACATGTACTCCGATTGTATGAATCCGTCTGAAGAGTAGTACATAGACTGCTGTGCTATTGTGGTACAGCAGTCTATCTTTAATAGGAAGTTTCCTACCCTGTACTAGCAGTAAACAAAGATCATTTAGACTACAAGGAACGCATCATGGAATGGTTGTGGATGACTGGCAGAAATTCCCGCAATGACAAGACTGGTCCTATCCCTACGTCCTACCCTGCCGACACTGCTGCTGCCTGGGCAAGCTGTGAAGGCTGCGTGCTGCGTGCTGGCAAGCGCTACCCTGGCAAGCGCAACCCTGAAAAGCCTCAGTGTTACTTCTGGTACGGTCAGGCCGAGCATGGCATGTTGAAGATGCAAGAGGCTGCAGCAAGAGGCAAGGACTATTCCCTGCCCTATGCGCTGGCAAAACGCCGCAAAGCGGCAAAAGCAGTCCGTATGGCCGGTGGTGGAGATCCCGCGACTACTGTGCCTGCAGAGTATTTTGGGTTTGAAAGCCTGGTCCATGCGGCAGGATTGGCGTTTCTCTCGTATACCCACTTCTGGAAGAGCAAGGGAAGCTGGCTCAAGGGGCATGCTATGGCCTCTTGTGACACGTTTCCAGAGGCCCTGGAAGCCGTTCGGGCGGGTTGGCGGGCCGCAGTGCACCTCAAGCCTCAAGACCTCCCAGAACGCCCTGTAGGACGCGCAAACGGCATTTCGTATGTGGTCTGCCCCGCGCAACGGGAAGACAAGAATACGACATGCAACCAGTGTCGGCTCTGTGATGCCAGTAAGACAGGGAAGTATCCTCAAATAGTGATATTTCGTAACCATTAGTAGGCAAAGGAACATGCCATGTACAGAGACTGCATATGGTCTATTGCGCAAGCCTATGCGACATGGTGCCAAACAACAAAGGCGGATTTTGCCGCTGTACGGTTTTTCTATGAAGTACTCGCCAGGAAGGACTAGGACCATGCCTAAGTATGTCTATTACACGAATTGCATTAATAGCACCTATGAGGCTATTACTGCTATGACTGAACGTGCTAGAGACATTACCTACACAACATTGCTCCAGCATGTAGGAATAGATACGCTACTTGACACTTTTCCAGGGTATGCCAGATATCCTCAACAGGGACTAACACTCAAGAACGACTGGCATGTTAGTTATCACAAGAGTAGGTACGAAGGGAAGCGCTGCTACTATGTGCGTCACAGTGCCATTGAGTACATTTTTATTAAGGAGGAGTAAAGACCATGCCTGACTCTCTAAGCTGTTACGCTACTTTAGATGCCGAAGGGAACATTCTGCACGTCTACAATGACTATGAAGATGCCTGTAAAGATACAGACGAAAAGACCAGAAGCATTGTCTATATCAGTACAGACGTGTTTGACTGTGAAGTGATCGCCACGATAGGAGCCAGCGAGTAATGGACAGGGCAGCATTTGTACAGACTGTCAAGCAAATGACTGTATATGATTGTGAAATGACACGACTCTCACGAGAAGTCTTAGCGTACATTCATGCGCATACAGAGCAAGCAGCAGAGCTACTAGCGATACTTCGAGAGCACGGCAATGGAGCGCTCGCCTATCATAAGTGGCTGACCGAAGCACTCCAAGAAAAGCCGAGCGAAGGAGAAAAAACGTGAAAACGAACGAGAATTGTTTAGCCGGTATGTCATGCCCTGAGTGCCAGCACCACGCAACCATGGCCGATTTTACGCTGAAAAGAGACAGCACGTGAGAAAGATGCACGAAGTCAAAAGGTACAAAACCCTTATGTGGTGGCAAAAAGGACTCAAACACTACAAACACCGGTTGCTGTTCTGGTATAGCACCGATCACGACTATGTTTTAGTCATCAGAAAGAAAGACTAGGGAAAAATAATGCCAACAAACACCGTAAGACGTGGCTATGCCAGGAAGGCCATACTGGCCTATGCCCGTGCCCGAGGCACCCTGACAGACGTCAGAGAGCATCCAGCCGGGGTGCTGACAGACCTCCTGGCCGATCTCATGCACTGGAGTGACGCCGCAGGGCTGGAGTTCGTGGACTGTCTAAAAATGGCGCAACAATACCACACAGAGGAGCAGTAGATGCACACACACCGCCGCTTTTTCGACGGGGAAACGGTCTGGCTCCCGCCTATCCGCTACTTTGATACGCCCCTCCCGCCAGTAGAAGAGTGCCGCGTTATTGGCGACCAGAAGCCTGGTGGGAAAAATCCCCATCTCTACGTCTACCACTCCGGGTATGGGCATGCGGTGTTTATCGCTTTGCCCGTGTTTACCACTCCAGCGCGAGCAAGAGCGTACAGTTTCCATAACGCGGTGCTCTATCGCCTGGTACAGAGTGACGAAGCAGACGCACTCTGCGAGCAGCTCCTACAGCACGTCACGTCGGAGGAACACTAGATGAAATTGTATAGCGTATTACTTTTGTATCCCGATTATGCAACCGAGAACTACGGGCAGGACACGTACTATGTCTACGTCTGTGCAGAAACACCCCTGGAAGCGTCCAGGATCGCCCAGGAAGAGGCGTGGAAGGCTACTGGGGGGTCAGTCCAGGACCAGGAAGATTTTGCCGTCCTAGGCGTCTGGGAAGGCCACAACCCTATTGTTTATAGCGAGGAGTAAAACATGACCACCATAACCCTGACTGACCGCGAACTGGCAACCGTGCTGGCAGCCCTACGCTGCTGGCAAAACCGGCTCCCCTTGCTTGGGAAGAGTCACGGCATTACCGAGGCACTGATTCAAGAAGTTGCTACCAACTGTGGCACCATAGAGGCACTGAGCGCCGAAGACATTGACGGGCTGTGCGAGCGGCTCAACCTGGAAGAAGAAGAGAGGCCACCAGCAGCCAGATTGACGCCAGCGTACCACACAGCTTTTGCGGCCTGGGAAGTCCACAGAAAAGGGTGTCCGACCTGCGGCGGCACAACCCGAGGCTTTTTATGTGCCAGAGGAAATGCGCTTGTGGCGCTCCTCGCTGCTGAATCACGCGCGGAAAGAGTCCCTGCGGCCTACCACAGCGGTTTAGCTGCCTGGATTACCCACAGACAGCAGTGTGGGACATGCGGCGGAGCGGCAAGAGGCTTTTTCTGCGCGGTCGGCGATCAACTGGTTGAGAAGCTGGCTGCTGCGGCAGTCGAAGAGGAGCACACTCCATGATTGCCTGCCCGCAGTGCAAAAACAGACGGTTTGAGGTCACAGCAACTGAGACGCTCGTCAAGGTCATCGAAGGACGCACAGACGGGGACTACGAAACTATCCGAGAGGAGGTGACAGACAGCGTGTGGCACGCGCTCGCGTGTCTTACCTGCGGCTGGAAAGGTCTGGACGATGAGGCACGAGCGACGTTTGAAGCCACCGAGTGGGTCACGTGTAAGCTCTGTGGGGGAGAGACCGAGACCACGCGGGCACACCTGCACCAGGGAGAGTACGTAGGGCTGTGTTGCTGGGACACAAGATTAAGGAATTCTGAATAAGGAATGACTATGTGTCAGGCATTTATTGGGAAAAATCGCGCCACTCGGGACCGACAACGCTGCTCGCGCCCGAGTGCCTACGTGGTACTTAATGAAGACAGTGCCGCAGATCGCACACACCCGGGAATTCTCCCAGACCGCTGCTGGCAGCATGCCGTACAAAAGCTGCGGCAGCTTAGACGCCAGGGCCTACAGGGTTTTCGGTGCTACTACTGGTCAAGAAAGGATAAGGAGTGGTTTCGGCAGCTCATATTCTATGACTAAGGCACACCTCCGGCTTCTCACGCACAGAAGCCGGAGGCGTTGCAGCAACAAGGAAGTTTCAATCCCTTACAGGGGTAGGCCCACCTCCGACCTCTCACGTACAGCATAACACAAATACTACTTTAGTGAGAGACCACTATATCAGGGAAGGTATTTCGGTGTCTCAGATCTTCTCTACTCCCGCGCAACACCGCAAATGCATGTGGTGTTTGCAGAACCAGGGCCACTTTTATTCCCCCTGTGGGACGCTTGAAAAGTCTTGAAAAGTGAGGAATAGTGCCTAATAAATATGCATACAAGTACTCAGTTGCCTTAATCAGAGAATCACGACTTAGCTACCCGCTTGACGAGCAACTTGGCCACTCCGCCCACGCCGCTCGCGTACTGTGGAGTCAGCTTAACACTACTGACCGCGAACACTGCGTGCTGCTCTTCCTAGACCAGAAACACCGCATTAACGGCTACCATACACTGTCTATTGGGAGTCATAAGGCAGGGATTGTCTCACCACGGATGGTTTTTAAGCTGGCGCTGGTGTCTGAGGCCGCAGCGCTTATTATCGGTCACAATCATCCCAGTGGTGACCCCACGCCCTCCTCAGAAGATCGAGTCATCACCCACCGGCTTGTGGAAGCCGGGAAGCTCCTGGACGTCCCGGTGCTTGATCATGTCATTGTCGGCAGCGGCACCGAGAATCTCAGGTATTTCTCGTTCGCTGACGCGGGCATCCTGGAGAAAGTAAGCTAGTCACTTACGTAACTGGAACCAGCCAGACTGGCCCACTCCCTCGCGCGCACATGTGGAAAAATACCCGGCACGTCCTATCAGCTCCTATAAGAAAGGGCACGTACTGCCGACGGAACTCTGGGCAATAATCGTGCAAATAGTTATTTTGTATAGTTAGTAGAAGAGGTACTACGGTGGGAGCAGGGGGGATTAACCAGAATTAACCAAAATAGGTAACAAATGTCGTTGCTACACCAGATACACCATGATACACCACTTTTTTCCTTGACGTATCTTTACTATATACTGAATTATAAGCGTTTGTGGTTTTGTGCTACAGAGATACACCATTTTGGGGGGTAAGGGGGGTCTGAGAGGGTCCGTCCGCCCAAAATGGTGTATCTCTGTAGCACAAACCTGTAACGCTTTTAAATTCAAACTGTAGTAAAGATACGTCAAGCATATTTCCACTGTATCCTGCTGTATCTGGTGTAGCAATGACTTAAAAAACGACTTAACCCCTGTGGAACCTGAGTTCCACAGGGGTTAACTGAGCGCGCGCTCAAATACCTTGGGTATGCCCTACGGTAATGACTTTAGAACGGCGTTTCCGACTCCTCGCCATTCGCTTCCGGATTATCCTTCTCCATGTTAAAAAAAGCAACACTCGACTCAAAAAGATTCAACTGCGAATCAAACGCCTGTGATTCTTCCCCATTCGTCGGCTCTTCCTGGCGCTTCCAGGGAGGCGTATCGTCTGGGCTGAGCGGCAGTGGATCAGGGACGGGCGCACTCGCTGGCAGACGCCAGTAGCGCTTTTCGACTGCTTTGCTGTGGGGCTGCTTGCGTTTTACCGGGCTCTCTAGTGGCACGGCATCGAGCATGCGTAAGTACGACATCAGTTGCTGTGGCGTCTTTTTGCTGGGGCCTTTATCGAACCAGTCGTAGAGCATGGCCAGGTTGACGTGCCAGCAGTCCGTTTCACGAAAGGGCGCGCCGTGAAGAATGGTGTCAAAGGTTGCGCCGCCAGCATAGCCTTTTTTATCGATGTAGTCGTATAAGAGTTCTTTAAACGTGCGGAGGAACACTTCCTCCTCAGTGTCCTGCCGCTCCAGAATAGTGCCAAGCGCAATGCGGCACTGCTCCCATTCATGGGGGGTGAGCCGACGAAACTCTACGCCCAGTTCTTGCGCCGCAATGTCCCGCCAGCGTTCTTGATCGCGGGCTTGCCTGGGGGCTCCGAGCTCATATTTCCCCCTATTGTGGAGGATAATAGACAGGGCAGCCTCAGATTTGCCGCTCTGTATGTACCGAGCAATTTTAAGGCCCGTTAATTTTTGCATAATGGCCAGGCAATCACCTTTGGAGGCACTGTCAACAAGGGGCAAGTCTTCCAGGGCTTGATTGCGCTGCATTTCCTGCAGGGCACGCCAGATCGTCCGCTGGTAATACTGCAGGTTATTAAACTTGAGCGAGTCGCCATGGTGGACGCGGCAGGCAATGAGCAGGTTACAAATGTCCTGGGGGCTCCAGCCCATAAGGGCACCATAATTACACAGGGCCTGGTCATAGCCCGAGGCGCTTGAGTCGTGAGGCATCTTCACCTTACGGCTGTAGACATCCACCGCGCGGGGGTACTTGCCACACAAGAGTTTCCAGGCAGTAGGGTCACAGTGGGCTTCAGAATCAAGCGCAATTGCCAGGGACGCAAAGCCCTCGCCACCACCGTCACTGGAAGCATACTGCGACTCCCCCGTGGTGTGGGGGGCGTCAAAGAATGTATACAGCCAGTCAATTCCCTCCTGGCACTCAGTCAAGACATTTGAGAGTTGCACGACATCGCCAGTCATCGTAAAATATCTTCTCTGGTCGTATATTTCGATGCCAGACTTGTCGGCAAAGGTATGTTTGTGGTGCTCGGGGGATTTGCCTCGGCAAATCAGATGAAACCCCTCTCCCGATGGGCTGACTTCGATATATGCACCCTGGAAGAGTTGGAAGAGGAGTTCCGAGTGGTTGCCGATGGCGGTCGGCAACCACACCTCCGTTGTAGGGTCTCTGGTATGATCCAAATCGATACCACAGTAGGGATCATCTTTAGAAAAGACAAACCCTATTCTTTCTTCCTTACTGGCCGTGTCAAAGTCGCGCCAGGTGGCGGAGGCGGTGCTGCTGGCGCGTGTTTCAAGCCCAGGAATGTAGGGCACTTTACTCACAGTCCCATCGGCTTTTGGTTCGCCCCTCCAGGTAATCCACTGTGGCAACCTTCTGAGTTCTTCAGGGATCTTTTGCGCGTGTGCAAACGGCATAGGGGCTCCTTGGCTCCTTGTAGGGAGTGGTTGAGACTACATATTACTGTGCTGCGTCGTCTGGCTCATTACGGGAGTAGTTCTGAGCATGGAAGTAAGAGAGTCACGGGGGGCAAGGGGAAAAACGGATAAACTTCGACAAATCGGCATAGATGCTCCATATTTGAGCATTCCGGGCGTTTCCCCTTGACTTTTTTGGGCAAGAGCAAGTATAGTAGAAGTGTGAAGAATGGGTCAAGGAAAAGTTAGGACACAAAGACACCAAGGAGAATCCGCGAGCGATGGACACCCCGGAAAGCCCCTTTTTCCCCGACAATTTGGACCGCATGACGATTCTGGAGCGGGCGCAGCAGCTCTATGACGAGACGCTCAGGCAGCACGCCGCCCGCCTGGATCAGCACGCTGAGCACCTGGGTTGGCAGGCTGCAAGTATCAGACGCCACGAAGTGTGGCACCAGGAGCACTTAGAACGCATGGACCGCATGGCTGTGCAGCGACGCATGGACCGCCAGGAGCATGAGCGGCGCATGGCGCACTTAGAAGACCTCATCGAGCGTCAGCAGCAGATGCAGCAGGCTATTTTGGAAATTCTCAGGCATCTGGATGGGCGCTGAATTGACGCTTGTTTGTGGGAGTAGTAGTAAATTAAAGACAAAGACTCCAAAGACCAGAAGGACCAAAGACCTATGCCCTCCGAAGCCTATGTGGCCTTTTCCTTCCCGTATAATGCTCAATTAGTCGAGCAAGTCAAAGCCATTCCGAACCGCCGTTACGACAAGAATGGCCGGCGCTGGCTGGTCCCCAAAGCCTACGCCGATCAGGTGCGGCAGCTTATTGCCGAGTTCCAGAATCCGCAAGCCTACGCGACGATTACCAAACCCACAGAATGGCATTTTAAGACGCAGCCCTGGCCACATCAGCTTCTGGGGGTGGAGTACGCCTTTCCCAGACCCGCCGTGTTACTTGATTGTGGCATGGGCGTTGGCAAGACTAAAATAGCAATTGATACGGTGTTTCAGCGCCAGCACAAAAGTATTTTAGTGACGTGCCCCAAGTCGGTCGTACCCGTGTGGCTGCAGCAGCTTGAGAGGCATGCACCAGGGCCATACGTCTTTGCGGCGCTGGATACGGGCAGCGTGCCAAAGAACCTGACGCTAGCCAAAATCACACTGATCCAGGGGCAGGAGCAAGGACTGCCGTGTTTCCTGATTACGAACCACGAGGCAGTGTGGCGCGAACCGTTCGGGGCCTGGGCAATGATGCAGCGGTGGGACTGCTTGATTGCGGATGAGTGCCACCGCCTGAAGAGCCCGTCAGGCCGCGCCAGTCGCTTTATGTATCGTTTAGGCTTCCGCGCCACGCAGCGCCTGGGTCTGTCAGGCACGCCGCTCCCCCACAGTCCCATGGACGCCTACGGGGTCTACCGCGTCTTAGACCCGACTATTTTTGGCACAAATTACGTCAAATTCCGCGACCAGTACGCGGTCATTGTCAATTACGGTGGCTTCCCGCAGATTGTGGACTACAAGAACACTGCCGAGTTCCGAAAGAAATTTGACACCATTCGCTACCACGTTTCCAGAGATGTCTTAGACCTCCCAGAAGCACATCATATTGATATTCCCGTGCCACTCCCCGAGGCAGCCGCGGTGCTCTACCGGCGTCTAGAGAAAGACTTTTATGCCAAAGTCGGCACCGGCGAAATTTCTGTAGCCAACGCGCTTGTAAAACTCTTGCGTCTTCAACAACTTACATCGGGACACCTGCCCTTAGACGATGATGACGAGACGGGTGAGAAAGGCGAGATTCGGGAGATTCACACCGCTAAAGCCGATGCCCTCTCCGACATCCTGGCCGATACCGATCCGGAAGAACCCTTCGTGGTCTTTTGTCGCTTCAGGAAAGACCTGGAAGCCGTCTGCCGGGTTGCCTGCAGCGCCGGACGCCAGTACTATGAGCTTTCTGGCTCTCACAAAGAGTTAGAGCAGTGGAAAGCTGCGGAGCACGGAGCCGTGTTGGGGACACAGATAGGGGCTGGTTCAGAAGGGATCGATTTGACTAAGGCCAGGTACTGTGTCTTCTTCTCTATCTCCCTGTCGCTTTCGCAATTTGATCAGGCCGTGGCACGCCTCCACCGTCCTGGTCAGACTCGGACGGTCGCGTATATGCACCTCGTCTGTCCCTCCACGGTCGACACAGAGGCATACCGGGCGCTCAGTGAGAGGAGGGATGTGATAGAAGCCATTATAGGGAAGAAAATTACTTCTACCCTGGAAGGGATTGAAACATAGAATCAATTATCGGAAGGAAACGGGACTCGCCAACCGCACGTGCCCTGTAAGGGATTGAAACACAAATCGAGAGTATTCCTAGGAACGTAGAGCGAGTCACAAATCAAGAGTATTCCCATTAACGCAGAGCGAGTTATGGAACAGGTGTATTCCCAAGCTGAGAGAACGCACAAGTCAAATGTCAGGAGTGTCCCCACAACCATCGAGCGCCGAGACGTTATCGAATCAATTATTGGCAAGAAAGCCACAATTCAAGAGTATTCCTAAGGACATAGAGCGAGTCAAGGAACAGTTGTATCTCCAAGCTGAGAGAGCGTTAGTCCTATCAGGTGAGTATTACGGTGAAGGAGAGCGTTTATTCAGTCTACCACGTAGGGTGTACCCCAAGAGTTTGAGCGTCAAGTAGTTACAAGAGGCAAAGACCTCAAAGAACCTTACAGGAGTAAAGACCCATGGCAGTAAGAAACTACACGAAGAACATTCCTCCGAGACAGGAGACACAGACTGCGGCAGGTCTCCCCATAATTGAGCGCCAGTGGGCGTTTTCCAAGACCAATGTCAAACGCGTCTTTGCGGCAATGGCGGCAGCGTCAGGCAGGGACCAGGTCGACATTTTTGAACTCGATCAGCTGCGCGTGGGCGCTGGTGGCAACTCCGTGTTTATGGTGGCAACGCCGCTAGGACCACAGCCAAAGCAAAAGATCGAGGGCATTTTGGTGCACCACCATGCGGCGCGTGCTTACTGGTCACAGCCCTTTGGCGCTGGCACCAGGCAGCCGCCACAGTGCCAAAGCCCTGACGGCGTACAGGGCTTTGGCGATCCGGGCGGGCTCTGTCTCAAATGCCCCCACGCGGTCTTTGGCACCAAGCCGGCGCAGGGAGGTGGGCAGGGACGCGCTCCCGCGTGTAAAAACATGCATATTTTGTACGTGCTCTATCCGTATGCCTCCCTCCCAGCCGTACTACCCGTGCCTGGCATGTCAATCACCCCTGCCCGTGAGTACTTGCGCTGGCTTGCCAAACAGGGCTATTTTGCCCACGAAGTGCTCACCGAAATTGGCCAGGAGCAAGCCCGCTCAGCGGACGGCATTACCTACAGCAAGCTCACATTTACGTGCCTGGGCTTGCTCTCAGAGGACACGCAAAAGCAGCTGGAAGCATACTCTACCGAGGTCAAAGCGGCGGTCAAGCAACCGCTGCTGGCTGCGGCTGCAAGTCCTGCTGGCGGTGTCACGCAGGCATCTCCCCTCTTTTCCGAAGAAGAAATTCGCTTCGATCCGGACACTGGGGAAATCGAGAACGGAGAGGAAGATGACCTTCCCGAGCCAGAAGTCCACGGCGCCGTAGGGTATAGGCCGTAAAACAGTCCAAAAGCAGGAGGTGACACAAGGAGCCTGAGCGCCTCAGCCAAAAGCCAAATCTAGGGAGGGTCTCCCCAGTGGACGGAGCGCCACTTCATATTCTTTCGACCTACGTCCAGCGCAACATGTATGAAGACGATGAACCAGACATAGTGGGGTGCTTCTACGACACCAATGCGGGGGTGGTTGAGGTCAAGGTGCTGGTGCCAAGGGGAGGGGAACTCCCCCTCTCCACCCTCCTGGACACTCCCATAGGCGTCATTGAGGCGCTGCAGGAGGCGCTTGAGCGCGCCACAAGTCACCCATAAGTGCGTTTCTCCATGTGCGATGAGCGAGTCACAGTACGTGGGCTTTCCCAAGCGAGAGAGCGTCCAAGTTATGCCTCGTCAGTTTTTCCGGGAGATATGAGCGAGAGCGCGAGTCAGGGAGACAGGTGTTCCCCATAAATGAGAGCGAGCCAAGGAAGGAGAGGTTGTCCATTTGCAGAGAGCGCCCACAGCCAGGATGAGCGACACTGCACAGTATGGATGAACGCCCAAAGCCAAGCTCCATGATTATACACAACATTGCTGAGCGTTACTAAAGTTACAAGGTTTTGAGATTTTGACAAAAGTAGTTTTGGTGGCCCACCCCTTATAGAGGAAATGCAGATGCCTGAAAGGAATACTGGTGGTGGACCGACAGTCTCTGTGATTGTTGGTCCACCCGGTTGAGCACAGGTAAAACAAGTACACTTAGTCAATGGTCCCAGCGTGCTGTGGCCAGGTATGGCCAGGACCGGGTGGTCATTTGCTCTCTGACACGCGCTTCAGCTAGAGAAGCAGCCCGCGCCATAGACCTCCCCGACTCCCAGATAGGCACGCTGCATTCCCTGGTCTATCACCAGTTAGGCAGGCCCACGATAGCAGAAGGCAAGATCCGCGAATGGAACGAGCAGTATGCTAACTGGGCGCTTGACGTGCACGGGGTGAGCGTCGATGATCCCTATGGGAAGCCCGTGGAGCGCCAGAAGCAGGGTGCTCCCACCAGCGGCGACGATCTCATGCAGGAGATGAGCAAGTTTCGAACGCGGCAAATCCCTAGGAGTGATTGGCCAGGACACATCAAGCATTTTGCCGAGCGCTGGGACGATTGGAAGCAGCAGTCCGGGTATATGGATTTCACCGACCTGCTGGAGACGGCCCTCACAGATATAGATCAGGCGCCTGGTCACCCGGCAGTCCTCATGCTGGACGAAGCGCAGGACGTTGGACGTCTCGAGATGGCGCTCTTGCAAAAGTGGTCTCATTACGTAGAGCACTTAGTTATCGCAGGGGACTATCATCAGTCTTTGTTTCAATGGAGGGGAAGTGACCCAGAGGTCATGATGTTACCTGGTGCCACAGTGAAAGTACTGGAGCAATCGTACCGCATCCCACGAGCAGTCTTGCCTATTGCCATGCGCTGGATGGCGCGCACCAAGCTGCCACCTGTGGCCTACCGCGCTAGAGACTTCCCTGGGGTGGTGCGCCAGTCAGGGGTCACTATCCTGGAGCCAGAGTTACTCGCCCGTCAGCTTGAGCCCGCTCTTGCAGCCAATAAGACTATTATGCTACTGGTAACGTGTAAGTATATGTTAGATGGTATATTACGAGCTTTTCAAGCCGCAGGGCTCCCGTATCATAATCCTTGGCGACCGACCCAGGGAAACTGGAATCCTCTGGCACCTGGGGGGAGAAGGGGAGTGACCTTTCACGAACGCGTGCTCGCTTTCCTGCGCCTTTCCCCTGAGGTGTATGGGGAGGAGGCGAGGTTCTGGACCGTCAAAGAACTCAAAGCCTGGGGCAAGGCCCTGCCCACCCCTGGCACTTTTAAGCGCGGCATGAAGCCCGATCTGGAGAGATGCCCAGAGAGCATGAGCGACGAAGCCCTTGCCAGGAAGCTGCCCGAGTGGTTTACGCCCACGGCGCTCGAGTATATCTTGACATGCAACTGGCAGTGGTACTGTGCCACAGCGGAGGGGGGAGCGATTAGCAAACCCCTTGTGGAGCGCATCCTGCATCACCGAGGGGCTGAGGCGCTCCGGAAGAAACCACAGGTGATAGTTGGCACGGTGCATAGCTTAAAAGGCACAGAGGCAGATCACATATATGTTTTCCCTGATGTATCACCGACAGCCTACTACTCAGGAGTGGGGTTCAGGGAGGAGATTGCCCGAGTGTTCTACGTGGCAATAAGTAGAACAAAAGAAGAATTGGTACTTTGTAGCCCATCTACTGGCATGTGTGTAAACTGGTAGCTTACGTAAGCTAATAGAAGAGGAGTCAAATCGCTAGCGTATCCCCGTAGCATATGAGCGAGTCATCTACTAGGAGTATTTCCAAGATGGCAGAGCGAGTCCTTGTGCTAGAGCATTCCCCTGTTATTGGAGCGAGTCATCAACTAAGAGTATTGCCAAGAGTACAGAGCGTCTTACACAGTCAATTTCAGCGTGTATCCCCAAACACATGGAGCGTCATACCCATGGCCATAGCCATAACCAACCCAACGCCCAGGCAACGGAAGAAATCTGCAGTCGTCCTGGCCGATGTTGATGCCAGGTTCACCCAGGATCTCCAGGCGTACGCCGCGAAACTGAGCGTGGAAGAAATCAGAGACCTGGTCGATACCTACTACCAGCTCCAGGAACTTAGGAAGGCCCTCGATAACCGCCTGCGAGCGGTGCAACAAGGGGCGGACACCAACCCGGTCCTGACCTTCTTTAGTGAGCGCCTGACCCGCCTTGAGGGGCAGATTAACAAGGCTTTGGGTATTGCCGCTGGTGCCCACACGGCTGGGGCCTGGATGCAGCAGTTTGTGGGCATTGGCTCCGTGCTCAGCGCCGGGTTCCTGGCACACCTGGACGTGACACAGGCTCCCACGGCTTCGCACTTCATCTCGTTCGCAGGTTTGAACCCGGCGGCAAAGTGGATTAGCCGCAAGGAGGCGGGTGAGTTGGTCGCTGAGTTCTGTGCCGAGGGGGTGACGGACGAGAGTCTGGAAAAGTTAGCAGCGCACATTAACCGTCCCCTGGAGCGTGTGAAGCACGGGGCTAAAAAGAAAGAACGAGACGGCACGGTGACGGGTGGGTATGAGCGTGACTCCCTGCAAAAGTACCTGGCCAAGCGCCCCTGGAACGCCAAGCTGAAAACCCACCTCTGGCGACTGGGTGATGTACTGGTCAAGTTCCAGAACCACCCACAGGCCCCCCTGTGGTGCCTGGTCTACCAGCAGCGTAAAGCCTTAGAAACACAGCGCTCAGAGAGTGGCCAGCATGCCGAGGTCGCAGCTGAGCTGCTCAGGACCAAGAAGTGGGGCAAGACTACCGAGGCGTTTAAGGCGTACACTGCTGGTCGCTTGCCTCAAGGTCAGATACACAATAGAGCGACCAGGTATGCTGTGAAGTTGTTCTTAGCTCATCTCCATACTGTGATGTACGAAAGTCACTTTGGTAAACCTGCACCTAAACCGTATATTATAGCCCACGACGAACGTCACACACGATACGTTCCGCCACCCGCATGGCCATTGCAACAAAATACCTCACCATAGTATACTCCACGCAGAGGAGGTGCTCTATGGATCGACCCTGCGTGGAGTGTGATAGGCGGAGGGTACAGAGGATAACAACGGGAAGGTGTCGTGCCTGCGCTGAGTGGCGGTGGAGGCAGGCACATCCTGAGGAATTTAAGGCAAGACAGCAACGTGCTTATGCAAAGCATGCAGCGAAGATGGAGTGGTACCCCCGTGGTCGTCCGCTTGAGGAGCGGCTACTTCGTAGGCTTGTGTGCAATATTCAAACACGTTGTTGGGAGTGGCAACTCAAGAAAACTGAGAAGGGCTATGCCAGGATGGTTGTAGATTTCAATGGGAAGAAGTGGCGGACTAAGTATGTGCATCAGGTAGCCTACGAGTTGTACAAAGGAACAATACCTGATGGGTTGCAGATCGATCACCTCTGCCGCAATCGATCGTGCGCGAACCCAGACCATCTTGAAGTAGTTACCGGCTACGAGAACTTTTTGCGGGGGAATCGTGGATCAGCAGGCGGTGTAGTGATGAAAGCTAAAACACACTGCAAGTTCGGTCATCCGTATGATGAGCAGAACACGTATGTGCATCGTAGTCATAGGTACTGTAAGACGTGTCACAACGAGCGGCGGCGCAATGGGTTTATTGTGCCTATGATACGGCCAGTCAAGCCTGAGGAGGAGGAGGAAGCTTAGAGCCAGGCTCTATGATCTACCCAGAATGCAAGAGCGAGTGAGTCATAACATTAGAGAGTTTCCATAGTATAAGAGCGTGTAAGTCCATTGGGAAGAGCATCTCTATCGATGGTGAGCGTGAGCCAAGATTCATGTCTATACCCAAAAAGACAGAGCGAGAAGTCACTATTACCCGGCGTATTCTGCGCTGGCTGACTGAGCAGGGCCACTATGCCGAAAAGCGTCATGGCTCGGTCTATGGTAAGACGGGAGAGCCGGACCTGTATGTGTTGCTGAAGAGTCTACATGCGAGAGGATACCCAAACGGCTGGAGCGCCAGCCCTAGTTCCAGTGTTTCTCCAGAAAGTGAGAGCGTCAGTCCTGAATCACGAGCTTTACCAAGGATTGAGAGCGTCTTCGCCATCCCGGCGCACTTCGAAGTGAAGGTGCCGGGACAGCACTCAACGCCCCTGCAGCTCCGCAGGCAGCGCCAGCTGCGGGCTGCAGGGGCGCTGGTCGCCGAGGTGCATAGCCTGGAAGAGGTGCAGGCAGTCATTTCAGAAGCGTATACCCAAACTTCCAGAGCGTCTGTAAGTCATTAAGTCCTGTATGACGAGTATCACCAAGGAGCTTGAGCGGTAGTCATTCCAGCAGTGCATGTCCAATAGACCGAAGCGTTAGTCATGATGTCGGGGTCTCCCCAAAAGAAAAGAGCGTCTCCTATGCAGTCACATGCGATGAGTATTCCCAACGTCCAGGAGCGTCCCTTTGCCCGGCGCAGGCAGCTTACGCCGGATGAGTTAGCAGGGGCGCTGGCAGACCTTGCTGCGCGCATTCCTATGTGCCTGGTAGCACAGTACCTGGGGGTTTCTGTCAGTACCCTGCGTGAGCAACTTCTGGATGCCGCCTGGCTCGCGTGGTGCGCGCAGCAGGGGGTGGTTAGCGTCAAGAGGCCAGAGTAAGGGTAAGTCAATAGGAAGGAGCAGCGCGGTGAGTGATATAGAAGCAGCCTGCCGGTGGGAAATTGCTAAGGCATACTTGCGCTGGCATGTTACACAGGCCCCGAAGCCCGGAACGCTCATTAACTGGCTGGCATTTATGCGTGCTCTTGGCTTGGACCGCTAAGATGGCCCTGCGAGACCGCGCCTACCGCGTCGAGCAGATTCATAAGCGCACGGACTTACCGCAGTGGCTTAAGAAGCAGATGATTACGCTTGTGCTCGACACGGATAGGCACCTGGACGTTGTCCTGGGGAATTTAGAGCTGGCCTACCTGCGCGTTGTGCAGGGAACGGAGCATCCCACCAGACCTCGGAAGCAGCGAAAGAAGCAGCAGGAGGCACCTTGAACCGACTGGAAGCGCTTATTGCTTTGGCTCGCGGCGAGGTGGTCGAGCTACCACCGCCTCCCCCTCAGGAAGAAATACTCGTGCCCCCATCTGGCCCTCTGGATGCCTTCATTGCGGTCATTGGCGAGTCAGCAGGAGTTGAAGAAATTGAGCACAATCCACCCGCCCCGTTCGTTGGTAAGTCCGGAAAACTCTTACGTACATGGGCCAGGCATGCTGGTA
>ERZ1292642.436-Hain-H14-01um-R1-436-length-24370-cov-7_pt1 | contig 24370 bp, 46 predicted proteins | sample MGYA00564403_ERZ1292642 | MGnify/ENA primary metagenome ERZ1292642 (study PRJEB36523, sample SAMEA6512643) | groundwater metagenome | collected 2019-01-09 | study: AquaDiva: Metagenomics assemblies of 32 groundwater samples
TCGTTCTCCGGCATGCCCTGAAGCGCCGAAGTCACGAGTTTGATCACTTCCTTCACGGACTTGGCCGCATACTTCTTGGTCATGTCACCCATGTACGGCATTGGTGCATCGCGGCCGTTGCCGCCTTTCTTCTTGGCCGCGGCCAGTTCTTTCTTCATGCGCTCCATGTCGGGAACTTCGACCTCGAACCCGTTCTCCAACGCTTCAACCGAGATGCGGCAACGCATGCTGTTCATGGGCACTCCAAAAATACTCCGGCGGACAGTCGCTTGGCGTCCGATCCGCCGGGTTCCCGCGGGTATTAGCCGAGCGCGATCCAGTACATCTGCGAAGACGACGGCACCAGCGCGGCCGGGATGCTGACGCCGGTGAACTTTTCGTTCACGAGATTCAGCCGGTCATTGTTCGCGCCCGTTTCGTACACGGTCCACGTATCGACCGCGCCGGAATCGTAGTCCTCAATGAACTCCGGCATCGCCGACGTTTCATAGGTGAGGTCGCCTGCATTTGCGGTCTTCCAGCCATCGTTGGCCGGCATGCCGGCGAAAACTTCGAACGAGAGTTCCGTGCCTGCGGTGTCGATCAGCTTGAAATACCGCGGCACGAAGCCCAGGTTCAGGATGGTTTTCTTGACCGTGCCGGTGTCTTTGAACGTCCCCGACGCAAAATTGGTAACAGACGCCGGGTTGTGGTTGGTGGAAGTGATAGCCATAATGGTTTCCTTTGAGAGTTTATTGGTACGAGGGCCGGAGCCCCCGTACCAGGTTAATTACGCCGTTACGGCCACTTCTAAGCGGTATAGCCACAGGTCGTTGAGGATCAGGCTCGTTTGAGCCGTGATCCAGCCGATCGTGCCCCGTTGACCCAACGGGTCACCAGACGCCGGTTTCGGGTTCACCACCTTGAGTGACAGGGCGTTCGTGCCCTTGAGAGGAACGATACCGTACGCATCTTTCGAGAAATAGATGATCGGGTACACGTCGGCCGAAACGCCGTCGCCCGCTACCGCGCGCATTGCGCCCTTCGCGCCGCCGGTCGTGCCAGACAGGCCGGGGAACGGGGTGAAGAGAGTCGAGCGCACATAGCGCACGTCTTCCACCGAGCCAATCTCGTTCGCCCACCCGGGGGTCGTGTACTGCTTGACTGGAATGAACCCGGGGAGATTACGGATGTCATTCGAGCAGTCCGGGTGGCACACGGCAACAAATGCCGCTTCTATCGGCTCGGTGCGGAACGCCGGAGAACTTGACACGACATCGGTAATGTAAATCCCGCGCTGCCGGAGCAGGGCGGCAGTCGCCGTGCGCTGCGCCGACAAACTAATCGGTGTGTTGACGGTGGAGCGAGCGCCGTTGCTGTAGCCGACGTTGGTGCCGGCCTTGACCTTGTTCCAGCGGATCGTCTCAACGGTCTCGGCCGCTTGCTGCAGACACAAGGCGCCGAACTCCTGCAAGAGCGGATCTTCGTGCGTGTCGGTCATGAAGCCGGTGAAGGGGATGTACTGGCCGTACTCGGCAAGCGTCGCCGTGTAGTCGGTGAACGTCGGCACATTGCCCGAGGGGCTGACACCTTCGACAAGCGCGGTTGTTGCCAGTGGCAGCGCGTCATAGCGCCGGAACTTGGCGACCGTGGTGGACCGGGTCGGCAGAACGAAGACCTGGCCGAATTTTTCGAGGATCATTTTCTCATGATGCCGTTTGAGCAACGGGACGATCGCAAACGCAGCAGTGCGATTGCTGATATCACCAGAAGTAAGGGGGGCTACATTAGGCATAGCAGTTTCCTTTAGATAAGGTTAGTCGTTACACTTTCTTGCTGTAGCCGACCCTGCTATGGGATCAAGCGCTTGCAAATTCATTACGCGTCGTAGCCTTTTAGTGAATTTCAACCCGCATGAAATCCAAACGGCAGGAGTTGCCGGCATTGGCAGAACTCCACGTTGCTGACACTGCCAGTAACTGCGCTGCCGTCGTGTCAACGCTAGTGGAGGCCAAGATGTCATCCTTGATAGTCATGGTGCCTTCTGCCGCCGGGATGCTCTTGAACGTGCCAACACCAACCATCGTGCCGCCCGCTCCCGCCGTGCGACAGATCAGTTCAAATTCGCCGGTGAAAACGTCGTTGTTGACAACGTCCGTGGCGGGAATAGAAATCAACGTGGTGCCGCCTACAGGCGGTGCAGCATCAGTCGAACCGATCTTGAGCGCAATTGCTAATGTGTCAGCGGCGTTCGTGGCTGTTGCGATACCTTGAAAGCGCACCTTCAACACCGTCCCCGCTTTCAGAGTGTTGGCCGGGATGCTATACTTAGTATCGAACAGCGTCTCTGTGGCCGTGGTAGTAACTGCCGCAGAAGCCGCCGCGTTGGAATATGCAAGTCCCCCCATCACTCTCGCCGTTCCCGCGGCCACGCCATCAGTTGTCGTAAGGCGGCCTGCAAACGCATTAGCTTTTTCCAAGACGGCTAGGGTACCAGTGGCACCACCGGGATCAGGGATAGTATGGACCGTTGCTTGACCGTGCGACGCGTTAGTCACCGTGACTGCGTGATTCGCAGCATTATCTGCCGCCTTGATCAGCAACGTGCCCTTTTGCGTGCTAGGTGCCGGGAGAACCATAACCTCATTGGTCTCCCAAGTCGTGCCGTCAATCGCCCGGAACGTCAGTTCACCGCTTACCGGGATATCTACGGACAAATCTGCCGCGAGCGCGTTGATCGCGTCGCCAGTCGCCGGGAATACTGCTAACGACGCAGCACCCGAGTTCTTGACTGTTATTGTCTGCCCAAGAATCGCCGCTGGCAACTTCACTGAATCAGCCGCAGTCGCGCAAACCGTAACATTGTTGAACTCGCCAGTCAGTGCGGTTGCGTTCGTCTGTCCACCAGTTGCAAACGCCGTGATAGCCGTGTTGTGATCATAGACTACGGGGGCGGTAAAAGACTTAACGCCGCTGACACTCTGTGCGGGCTCGGATTCCAGCACCGTACCCGTCACGCCGCCCGGATCGGGCAGCGAGTGCGTCGCCGCTTGACCGTGTGATGCGTTGGTTACCGTAACTACATGATTGGCGGCATTATCAGATGCCTTAACAACCAGCGATCCTTTCTGAGTGGTCGGCGCTTGCGAGGTAAGAAACTCGTCAGTATGGTACGTTGTTGCGTCAATTGCCCGGAAGGTCATCTGCCCTTTGGGAGCGATGTCAACCGACAGGTTGGCGGCAAGAGAATTGATTGCATCCCCGGTTGCCGGAAACACGGCAAGTGATGCCGCACCGGAGTTCTTGACCGTGATCTTCAGCCCCAGCGCCGCCGTCGGCAGTTTTACAGAATCGCCCGCGGTCGCGACCGTCGTGACATTGTTGAACTCGCCGGTCAGCGCAGTCGCGCTTGCCTGCCCGCCAGTGGCGAATGCAGTGATGGTCGTATTGTGGTCGTAGTTGATCGGGTTCGCCATCGTCAAGTTGTCAAGCGCCTCGACCCCGCCACCCGCCACGTACCAGTGGAGATCGGTGTCGCACACGAACGTCGCTTCGTTACTGCCGGGCACGGTGAATGCGCCAGTCGTCGCCGTCAGCGCATTGATCTGGCCACCGGTGTCCGGGTAAACAAGCAGCGCGGAGCCTGCAACGGAATTGATCACTCGAACCGACGTATCGCGCTTACCGCGCGGGAGAATGACGCCTTTGGCCCCGTCAGACGCCGTGACAACGTTCATGCTGCCGGTAAGAGACGCGGCATCGGCTTCGCTGGAACCTGCGGCGGCAACCGTTGCCACTTCGATCATGTCGAGCAGCGCTTTGCGAGTGCGGAGGTCAAGCAGTGATGCGTTTACATCTTGTTTCGAAAGAGCGGTCATGGCCTTGTTCCTTTAATAAAAAGTCTCACTACGTCCTTCAATTGTACCGCCCGCACAAACTTGCGCGGATATCTAACAGGATGACACGCGCCCCCTGCACGTGTATACCCTTAAGACTACTTCCCGCCGGCCGCTGCCGCAGCAGCCTCGGCAAACGCGCCATCATAGTCGTTGGGATCTCTCCCACCGCGCGGTGCCATTGACGAGCGCTTGCTACTCACGGGCGCGAGCGCTGCCGCTTCCTCATCGGACTTTTTCTTCTTGGCGGCGGCCTCGTCGGTCGCGCGCTGTTCGGCGGCGATCTGATCGGCGGTCTTGGCACCGGCGACAGGGGACGTTGCTTTCTTATATCGGTCCAACAGTTCAATAACATCGGCAGGATCGCCGTGTTCGTACGCCAGTTCGAGGCCCGGCCGATCTAGGGCAGACTGAGCTTTAATCCACTCAGGGAGTTTACCGCGCACGGTATCGAAGTCGCTGTGCTTCGCCATTACTATTGCCCGATGGGCCTCAAGCGAAAGCGCTTGAGCGCTCTGTTCCACCGTCGCGAGCCGGGGGTTGAAATGGTGAATCACGGCCTGAACCGCCTGATAGACCCGCGCGTTGATTTCGCGATCCTGGGCGGTGAACTTAGCCATCATCGCCTTGTACTCGCCGGGGAAATCCTGCTGCATCTTCGCAAGTGCAGCCTTCTCGTCATCGGTCCATTCGTGGGGTTTGATCGACGCTTCGAACTCTTCCCGCGCCTTCTTCTGATCGGCGGTTTCTTCGGGGGGTTTTGTCGCTGCCTCCGTCGCCTTGCGATCGGCTTCTGCCTTTGCTGCGGCAGCGTCATCTACTGCTTTTTTGTCCGCAGTTTTGTCCACCGCAGCCTTGTCATCCGCCGCCTTCTGCTCGGCGGCGATTTCTTCGTCGGTCTTGCCCTTGTTCGCCTCGGCGAGCGCGGCCGCGGCTTCAGCATCCTCGGCTTTTTTAGCTGCCGCATCGTCAGCCACCTTTTGCTCGGCGGCTAATTCCTCGGCCGACTTGGTCTCCCCCGCCGGTGGAGTCTGGTCATCCCCCGCCGGAGGCGGAGTTACTTCCCCCTTCTCCGCGTCGGCCGCCGCCTGGGCGAACGCATCTTCGAACAGTTGTTCGACGTTCTCTTCAGTTACCGGTGCTTGCGCCATATTATGCCTCGCCTTTAGTTGTTGGTCCTTGGTCAATCATCTTGATCATGCGCCGGATGACGCGCGCCTCGCCCTTCAGTTGGATCAGGTCGTCCCCGGCGAGATCGACCCACTTGTCAGTGATATCGTCTCGCTTCGCGTAGAGCCACTTGCGGACCTCTTGCATACCCACTTCGGCCCGAAGGGAAAATATCGCTGCCTCGTTCTTGAATCGTTCTTCGTGTGCAATGTTCATGCTGCCTTCCTCGCTGGTTGTGGTTTGTCTGCAATTTTCTCTTTGATCGCGTTCGCGTGCCCCTTGGTCAATGCTTCAACCAATAACTGCGCAGCATCGGTCTTAATTGATGCGTCAGCCTTCACCGCATCCGCGATGTGCTTCACTGCATTACCGAGGGCCTCGTGCACCTGCGCCTCGATCAGCGCGGACTGCTGCTGTTGCATCTCCTGCTGCATCGCGGCGTTGCGCCGAATGGTCGCGTTCGCGGTATCCTCATCCTCCATGATCTCGTCGATCGGCACGTCGCGCGCCTTCAAGCGCATCTCCAAGAGCTTCCGTGTCTTGATGTGTGGCGCTTCGTCCGGAGTCACGGTTTGACGCACAGCGTCGAGCGAGGCCGCCAGCACTTCCTTGGCGATAAGGCTCGTCGATCCGCGGGCAATGACATTGTGGTCCCCGTCGCGTGAGGGGTCGGGGTCGAACTTCTTGTTCCACTCAACGAGCGAGTTGATCACCGACATGGTGAACGAATCATAGTTACGCACCGTGTCGCGGATCGGGAGCGCGGCCGCACCAAGGAACATACTTGCACCGCCCTGCGTACGCAATGCTTCCGAGCCACCTTGGGACACGTCGCCGAGCGACGGCGGCGGGAGCCCGGACTCTTCACTCGAGAAGTCGAGCAGCGCCTGGCGCAACGCAAGCAATTCGGAAATATGACTGTCGATCGTCAGGTTCGCAACCGCATTATTGATCTGCGCAGTGCTCGCCATATCCTCAACGTGGATCGTCATATGCTTGCGGATCGTGAGGTTCTGGCCCGGAGTAATGTGGTCATCGTTCAGCACCACACACGGGCCAATCACGCTCGAGTTGTCAAGGGCTGCACGGGTGACTTCACAAAATGACAGTTGCGAGTCGCGCATCGTATCGCCCTGCCCATTGCCGAGGATCGACAAGTCATCGTCCTCGAATACGAAGTAGTGGTGGAATTTAACCTTGCGGTCAAACGGCGCGAGTTTCGCCTTGATCACCCAGTTTCCAATTGTCCATGCAACTGCTTCGAACGTCTTGCCAATCTCTTCGTCCTTGATCTCGACGCCGGCTGCACGAAGGTCGTGCCCGGAGACACCGCCGTGCCATGAGAGTAGCTCATACTTGCGCCCCTCCTTATTACTCACATTCGTGCGGTCGCTCTTCGGCTCTGCCTCAATAACGCTCTCCCACCACTTTGCCTTGTAGTTCCCCGTCTTGTTTTCATTGAGCCACTTCGTGACGCGCTCGCCCATGAAGTCAATACGACCGGCGAGTTCCTGCACTTGCGCCCGGGTCATAATGTGCCGGTCAAACGCCCCATCCTGGTCTGCAAGCGTCTTTGCGGACATATCCGGGTAATGGTCCCACACGCGCTCGAACTCGTAGAGGGGCTTATATTTCTCAACCTCGATCGCTTCATACTTGCCGCTGTTCACATTCTTCTGCCACTTACGGGCCTTGACCTTGACGTTGAACGGGCCGGTCAGTATCCCATAATTGTAGAGCACCGATGAGAACACGGCCTTGCCTGCAAGAGTGATGAACTCCATTTCCTCAAGGTCATCAGTGACCTTGAGTTCCATCCGCTCGGCGCGGTGCGCAGCAAACGCAACGATAGCCTTCTCGATCTCTTCGTCAGTCAACTCGACCGTCGCCAGGTCGCCGCCCTGCGCCTTGAGGGCCACCAGCGTGCCGAGCACTTCCTGCAACTGCTCCTGAGAGAGATCGGGAATCGGGGAATTGCGCACCCCGTAATTCTTCTCGGTTCGAGGCCACAACATCTGCATCAAGCGCGCCTTAGTGCCGGTGACCACTTTGCGTGTAAGTTTCGGATATGCCTTGGAACAATCCGCGGGGATCATCGCCAGTACCTCGGGATCATAGATACCCCTGAACTGCCGAAGATTTTGCATAAACCGATCCTCGGCTGCGCGCCGATCCGCCTCGTACGTGCCGAAGGTTTTGAAAAGTTCAATACCGAAATTCTGCAACCGTCCTTCGTCAATCACTGGAGTATCCATGTTCGTCCTTTATCGAGGGGTGTTATACGCGTTTCCGGTTTGATCCTGCCCGCGACGAAGTTCCGCCCAATCCATTTGATCCGGCCGTCGCTCTGCTTTTCTCCTGCGACCCTCTGCAAAGTACATGTCCCCATACTCGTTCGCCTCGCCAATGTGCGAATGATCGTTCTTGTCCACGTCTTCCGAATGCCGTCCGTCTTTGTACTTCTTGTACATAAATCCGCCGCTCATCGCCGCGATTGTTGCATCACATCCTGGGTCAACAAGATAGGTTATTTGTTCTTTATTTACCAGAAAATGATCCGTGCCTCCGCGGCGCGCGACCGGCGCGTTGGTTGATGCCATCTTGACCTTGCCCAGATACTTCTTGTAGTCGCGGAAGATATCTACACATGAAACTTCGTCCCCTTGAGATCCGGTGTTGCCGCTCGGGTCTCCCGTCACAAAAATCTCATACTCCCCGTTCTTAGCACCGCCTTTATATTTTTTGTTGAGTAACGGTAGAAGTCTTGTTTCAATCGCGCGCTCGAGTCCCATGTCGAAGCATGCGATATCATCCAGCGTGAGCACGCGCCCGAACGCATCCTGCTGCTTCAGCGCCATGGCGGGGGTATTGCCGAAGTCAGCGCAGAGCAGGAGCACGAGGTCGCGATTGGGGATGAGCGACTGCTTCGCAACGTGGATGCGCCGATCGAACTCGGGGTGAACAGGCAGGCCGCCTTTGCTGCGGCCATATTGCGCGAGCACGTTGACCCGGATAAAATCCTCGCTCTTGTCTTTGATCAAATTTTCATAATAACCGGGGCGAAGGTTGTTAAGGTTTTCGGCGTCCGGGTTCAACCGATAAATATTTCTACCTGTTTTCTCATCCTTACCCAGTTCGATCATGGCTGGCGGCTGACGATAAAATTCCCAATCGTTGGGTTGCTTTTTCTTGAGATCATCGGGATCGAGTCCCTCGGATTTCGCGTGCCAGTATGATCCTTCCTCCGGTGCATTTGAATCCCCCCATATCCCTACCCACGACGCGCCACCTTCATCTTCGCGAGGGTAACGCCCAATTCGGCCGTCAAGTGCTTCAACGATATCACGCGGGATCTCGCGATACTCGGCGAGGTTCGCTCCGGTAAGTTGCATCCCGAGCAACTTCGTCACGTCGGCCGCATCATCCAGTGCGCAGAATATAACTTCCGCATCCAAGCTATCATCCTGGACATAATACGTTTTCGTCGTAGACATATAATGCCCAAGGCACCCGTCGGAGCGTTTGCCGCTCGGATAACGATCGAGCCACGACTTGATAGTGGTTTCGCGAAGCTCGGGGACGGTGTTACGTACGACAGCCCACCGGCTTTTCCGCCGTCCACTCGCGGTAGAGCGCCGTTGCATGAACATCCGACGAATGATATCTGCGAGACTTCCTTCAGTTTTGCCTGACCCGAAGGGGCCAATAATGTACCGGTGCCTGGCATCACTCTGCATATACGCGGAGACCGTCGGCGGAAATTTAAGATCAATGTGCATGGGACTACTCGATCGGTCCCCACATACTAGGAAACTTCTGATGTGTCTGCCGGATATCCCCCGAGGCGGGGTAATGGCGAAGCGCGGCATTGGCCTCGTTACGAATTACGCGAGGTACGCGCGGCGTTTGCTTCGGGTCAAGCAGTGAGAGCAAGAACCGGCTCGCGCCCATTACTGCACGCGTGCGTTCAACTGGAAGGGTCATGCTACCTCCACGATAATTTGTCCGATCGTGCACCCGTCAGGACAGTCACCGAGGGCGCTGTCGCGAAACTCAGTGAAATGCACGCCGCACTGTCCGCACCGTTCATATGTCTTGATGCTCGACCGGCCGCTATAGTGACGCCGCGTTTCTTCCCCCGCCGCATCATAGAAAGCATTGAACCGCGCAACCTCGGTCTCGGCGTGCTCTCGTGTCACGCCCATGTGAACCCACCCGCATTGCTTACATGTCCGATGGGTCATTGGGTCTCCGTTTCCGGCGCTTCGATGCCATAGCGGTCCAGTTCCTGAAGTTCTTCGTCAGTGAATATTGGCCCATTCACCATAAGCCCCGTGTTGTAGATTGGCGTCGTACACGGGCAATCCTGGCAGCGAACGGAGCCTAGTGGCGGACGGCAGCAATCAATTCTCATGGCCCTTCTTCCCAAAGAAAAAGATCAACCCGACAAACCATTTGGCTGCGAGTATCCCGCCACCAACAATGGCAATCACAGCCAAAAGAGTGCCCACCCATTGTGCAAGCGATTCAAGAAAATCAATCATGCCGCCTCCGTAGGTTCTGGACGTGATGTGGCATTGTAAGTGAACCGAACACCATCACATCGCTCGTAAGTGGCGAAACCGCGCACATCTCCACTGACCAGCCGGACCATCTCATGATAGCCTCTGCGAGTCGCTGGACCGATCATGTGCGTCTCGGCGGTGATGCCCGCCGGCTCGAGCGCCGCTATCATCGCGCCTTGCGCGGGGGCGTAGGGCACACAGCGGGGGTGGACAAAAATGCGGGCACTCATCTCGCGCTCGCCCGCAAGGTCTGGTAGTAGAAGTGATGCAGGAACCCGAGCGGCGCGTCGCCCCGCATCATCCAGAGCCAGAGCGCGCGGCCCGATCGGCCGTTGCCATCGGTGAACGGGTGCAGTGCCTCATAGGCAAGGTGCGCGGAGTGCGGGGTGTGCTCGCCTAGTCGCCCGAGCAGCAGCCGCAGATCGTTTCGCACGTGCAGTCCGCCGGGTGGGGGGTAATAATTCCCGACCCGGACATCGCGGCCGACCTGATCGCGCAGCAGGGCGCCGGGCTGCAAGACAAAGACCAGGGAGGTCATGTCAGCCACACCCGGTTTTGTGAGTGCCAGAAATGCTTCATGCACAACGAGTTCTTCCATAGTGGGTGGGCGAATAATCCCCTCGATACGATTTGACTCAGTAACAAAATCGACAAGGTGTGCAGTCATGCTACCCTCCTATGATTTATCCGCCACGCGCGGAACCGAAGCCCCCGCGGCGTGATGGTGTATTGCATCAGGTGCTTCAACCCACAATCACAGCACTTAATCAAATGGACATACGTACCGTTCTTGCGCAGTTGACTTGGACTTGACAGTTCGCCGTCGGAGAGTTTGCGGGGGCGTTTCATCTTTTGCTCCTTCATCCCCGGAACCCGGGCACGGTTTGTTTTTTCACTTCCATCGGAGGCGAACCGGCGTGTTCACTATTTCCCCGCCGGGCGCTTGTCCAGACCCTTTTCCGCCAGCATCGCGGCCACGTCATCGGCGTGTAGGCAGTCAACCAAGCATGCATATTGCTGCGCGCTCTGGATTACCGCGATGTTCCCATTGCAGTAATCATTGCCGGGCACCGCACTATGCAGCACTCCGAAGGCCGAAATTTTTCCGTTTTCGATTTGCACAATCTTGTCACCGTTCTTTGCTTCGCGTCCGTTTCTGTAGTGCATGACTTACTCCTGTGTGATTGTCAATGGTTCATGCTGCACGACCTTTACCGGTTCCTGTCCGGCGAAGGTGATACTCAAACTGAAGCCACTCTGCTTCGTGCCCTCTTCCTTCTCCAACCCCTTCTCATGCCCGGCCATTTTCGCGGTCCACTGCACGATCTTCACCCGCTCGGACGTGGGTTGTTCGGGGTCGGTCGCAATTTCGAACGAGGTCTCGAGTAGGGCCTCGGCCATGGAGCGGGCCTTCGCACGGAATGTGAGCCCATTCTCGTGCATGTCCTTCGCGATTCGATCGAGCAGCATGGCGAAGCTCGGGGTCGACAGGAGGGCGAGCGCCTGCTCGGGCGTGTACCCGTGGCGCGTAAAAGCATCGCCCTCAGACTCGCCGGTCACCTTGGCGAGCACGATCTCGTAGCACAGGCGCTCGTGTTGAGTCTTGTAGAGAGCCGGGAGCGCGGCGAGGCGGTTGGCCTGGTGCTCGGAGGGGGTGAGGGCGGGTTGGAGGTCGTTGGTCATGACGGCCAGCATACATAAAAAATAAGAGTCGCCCCAATGGCAAAGGCAAGCAAGAGCGCAGTCCGAAATTGTTCCCAACTCATAGATTAAATTCCTCCGCAACCTGCTCACACACTGTGCCACACTCGAAATCCGGTTCCTTCACACGATGCCCTTCATCGGGGGATAAGTCGCGCAAAGACCGCCGCGTTTCAGTCTTTGGATCATAAAACAAATACGCCCCCGGCCCGAGTTCCTGCTCAAGAGCCGCCATCTCTTCGAAGCGGGCAGGAAAGTCGATACGAATTTTGTTCCAGTACCCCTTACCACCTTTCACACAGCCGATGCAGTTCGCGTTCTGATAACCCAAACGGTACATTGCCGGAAGTTCGATGCCCGCCTTACCCAACAGGGCGAAGCATGCGGATTTGGATACTCCGCATTCGACGAGTGGAGCGACAACTTTGCGGTCCGTGTTCGCTTCCATAAATTGTTCGAGGCGGTCGCGTTCTTCGGATGTGTACCCCAACACCCACACATCATTCGGCCGCCCGTACGCATCGAGGACCGCGCGCTTCAGATACTTCGTGCACGGGGCTCCTTGTCTGCTCTTGATGAATCGGCGTGAGCGGAACACTTCCACAGTGCTTGCGTTGTATTTTTCATCGCGCAACACGATGATCGGCTTGCCGAACCACCGCTCACAATCGGTAAGGAACCTACGGTTATCGGGGTGCTCGTCCGCTATGAATGCATTGAGTATCACAACCTCGCGGGTGCCTGCCGACTCGATGGCAAGTTTTGTCGCGACTGCGCTCGCGGCGCCGCAGGAAAAACGGGACACTATTCGGCTCATCAATATTCTCCCGATCGGCGGAGGATGCGCAGAAGATCGGCGTTGCGGATGAACCAGTCCATGTCATCGACCTTGACGACGGCGCCGGGGTCGCGCAGAGGTCGAACATCGAAGTCGACCTCACCCTGCTGGCGTTCGAGTTCAACTTCCGCTTGGGCGACGGTGAGGCCGCGCATCGCGGGGATGGGGTTGTGTTCGAGCATGCGCATGGTGATCATTCTTTCAGTCTGACAGGGTGGCGGGGGCGCGTCAACCCTTGTGGTGTGTCAAGAAGTTTACAAGGGGGTAGAAAATTGTCCAGAAATTTACAGGGGCTTGGAAAATGGGTCACGGTGTGCGAGTGAGGGGACAACACGGCGCCCCCTCCCCGACCGTTCCCCCCAAGCCCCCTCACCCCCCCGCGGAACAATTGCGCGGAATTGCAGGCGAACGCTAGCCCGGGCACTAGGGAGACAGGTCCGCAGCCGGCAGCGAACATAGCCTGTGCAGGCTTGCAAGCTAATAGTGGCGCGGGTTTAGCGGAGATATGTAAAGCATTGGACGGTTTAAGGGGGAGATGTAAACCATTGATATATATGGATATATGTATACGTCCAAAGCGGAAGGTGATATCCATCGCAGTAAACTACCATTGATTATTAAAGGAATATATATGTGAGTACTCTATATACTATTAAATAATGTTACACGGCCAATGATTTCAACCTACCACCCCCCGGGGGGTGAGGGGGTACAATAGAGGGGGGCTTATGGTCTCAAATCGCAGTATACCGTGAACCATTCCGCTATTTCCTTGTCACACAGTGACATACCGCTACATTCTCGCATGCTATTTTTAGCACAAACAGGGGTACTTTTACCGATCACCTACCCGTACCCCCCGCTCACCACCTAAATTTTAACTAAAATGGAGTTAAATTTATGAAATCGGATATATATAACCAATGGCCAGACTTAAAACGTGCTATAACCGCGCATAGGCAAGCGCGCCTAGCCTTTAATTTTGAGCGTACCCCCGTTACCTTTAGCAATTTAACCCGTGCTCGCCGGTTAGAATTGCGGTTGCGCTATAAATACCGCGCCAATATCCACATCAAGCGCGAAGAGATTAAACTCGCCAAGCTGCACACACAACGGTATCATTGGCAGCTTGCGCAACGCGGCCGAACAACTACCGAGAGAGACGCTTTGATCCAGTCTAGGCGCCAAGCGCGCCGGCAAGCGCGCGAATACGCCGAGCGCAAGCGGGAAGACAATCTGGCATGTGCCAAGCGCGCATCTATTTCGCGGAACGGTGATTTAGATTAAGAAAATAGTTTGTAAAGTTATTGACAAACGGGAAACGAGTACGCGATAATCAAGTCATATTACCACGGCGCCCAGTCCGCTACTGGGAAACATACCCGACTAGGGGGAATCATGGAAACGAGAAAACTACCAGTCTACCAAGTCATAGCGCGATCGTTCGATCAACACAAGCGCTGCATCGGGACCAATAATACAGAGTGGCGTGACAAGAGCGAAGCGCGCATCAATGATCTGTGCGAGAGTTATTTACCGCACGGTTCAGGCTTCGACAATGATGGTACGCGCTTTGACTTCCAACGCAGTACATCCGACCGGTTGGTATTCACGGCCGAGTACCATCACATGAACGATGTGGGCATGTACGACGGTTGGACATCACACGATATCATTGTGCGCCCATCCTTGGGGTTCGGGATATATATCCGAATCACGGGTAGTAACCGCGACGATTTCAAGGACTACGTCCATGAACTATTTGACTACGCGCTAAATGAATTGATTGATGAGTATTCGCCCGTGGTGCAATCATGAGCGCCCTTCAATCACTGCGTGCATGTGCCGCACTTGCAATCAATGGCGTACCCTGTCATGAGACAGGATGCATTAATGCCGTGCACGAGTGCCACGGCTGTAATGAGCTTATTCCGATTAATCAGCGTTATTGCTAGGAGTGCCAATAATGGAAACCAGAAAACAAAAGCACCACGCGCTAATCCGAGATCGCGCGGCCGAAGCGCTTGCAGACTTGTACCACAATGCGACAGTGACATATCCGCGTGATTTGCGCGGCCGCAGCGACGATTATTTTCAATCGTGGTTTGAAAGCGCGGGCAAGTTCGAGGTTGACTATCTGCAGTCCGGCGGCGCCAATGGTCCTAATCCGCGCGCAACCTTTTCGGCGCCGTGCAACGCGGGCAAGTATCACTCTGAGCGTGCACGCGCTTATTACGTTGCCAAGAGTATGCGCGCTATGCGCGCCGAACGCGAGGACTGCGGCGCGCTTACCGGGTGGCGAGCACTTGAATTGGTAGTACGCAAGGCACAAGGTAAATCACAATCGGCACTCTGGCATAGGTGGTTCCAAAGTTATTTCACCATGCCCAAGCGCAGCGAGACTAAGCGTCATAATGCCCGCTGGGAGTATATCTCCGAGTATGGCAAGCTGTACCAATATGGTCGCGGCGGCCGGACATTGGCGCCGGATCAACTGTACTCCGACCACGGCCACGCAAAAGTTGACCCTGCAGAGTTATCTATATCCGCATGTGTTGACCTTATCCGCATTGTTGAATCGTTCAACGCGTACGTAGGTGCATGGTGCAAATCTGTGCCCGAGCAATGGCACGAGCATTGCGAGACGGAAGACGCGGAAGCCCGGGCAGCAAAGCGGGCAGCGGCGCAGCACAAGGCGCGTGAAACCCGCGAGCGTAACTACTGGGCTTGCCGCGACGTGGTGACAGTATGAAAATTACGCAAGCAAAAAATGGCATGCTAACTTACACGTACACGGCCGGAGGTTGCATGCGCTTCCGGTTTCACATGCTATGTGAAGTCGGCGCGCCATATCAACCTGCAGCGCGGCGGATAATCAAAGCGCAAGGGTGGCAGGTAGACTACGGCCGCAGTATTGACGTGGCACCTTGGGTAGCAGACTTCGTACGGGGGCAATCATGAAAGTGAAACTAACTAAGCATGGATGCACGTTGATCTTGGCGCCAAGTGAGCGGGTTAGATCCGAGTCCGCGCTATTCTATGCCTTGCGCAATGAACTCCGCGCGCAGGGGCACGATGTAATCAAAAAATGCCCGGGCAAAGACAGGCACTTGACGAGCGCCCCGTGGTATATACGCGAACGCCGCGCGGCGTGGTGCGTGTATGACGGTGACTATGCAATCCGCGATTGCGCCAAGGATCTGAACGCCGCGCGCAGTCTCACACTTAATGTAATGGGGGATTTATGAGTGCTCTTAAACTCCCCGCCGTGAATTGCCAGTATGGTGCACCAATGGGCCGGGATTCTAATCTCCCGCCATGCGACGAACGCGCGCAACCTATCAAAATGACGCTGCGGCAGGTGTACCTTGACCGCGGCGGATATGATAATGGCGGTGCCTACTGGGGCACGGGTGAGCCACTGTACTACGCGGCCGGCGAGGGTGAAACTTGAAGTGCATGACATGTACACCCGCGCATGGTCGCGCGCCGACGCCAAGGGCAATATACGGATGCAGTTCCCGAGCGCACGATTCTACAATTGATCCCGCCCCGGCACAAAATAGAAAGGACACAAAATGGCAACCGAAAAAGAGAGACAGAATTTCATTGCGGTGTTCGTCGCGGAATACAACGGGAAGCATAATCCACACCCGCGCAACAGTGACCCGGGCGCGCACGGTGGGCCGGGCGTACTCACCCTTCAAGAGTGTATCGACGCCGCGCGCGCCCTACTCCGGCACGCCCGGACACATGGCAATCTGGCAGTTGCTGAGTGCAACGGCCCGGGGGATTACATCAACCGCATGCCGTACCCTGCGGCGGGAGATGCAATCAACGTATGGCAAGGTAACCTTGAACGTAGACAAGAGCGTTGCGAGAAACGCATCACGGAAATATGCGCCGGTTTCAATCTCCCGGTCACCCTGGGCGGAGATCCCCGCGGTTACACCGTCAAGGTCAAGCTCCCGAGCGGGGCTTACAACACTTGGGGCGGGAGTGAATCGGGTTATGGGATACCGCAATAATGGTTGCCTTTGACAGCCTTTTGCAAGCGCTGTACACGATCCAATGCGCGGCCGATCCTACTAACCCGGCCAACAGCGCGCAAGAACGCCTCGCTGAAATTTTCATAGAGGCATCTTATCAACTTGAACAATCAGGATGGCAACCAGATGACCACTAAACTAGTCTCTATCCGCCGACCGAACTTGGCCGAGCGCAAGCGCGGCGCCGAAGTAGTCTTTGAGCGCAAGGAAGGCAAGATTGTACATGCCGTCCTTGCCTGCAGGTGCTATGAGTCATGGGAGCAGTGGGGCGCACCGACAGAGGTATTAACCGACAATTGCCCCGCCGTCGAACGCTGGCGCCATCGCGGGTTATCCGATTTTGAACAGGAGGTATCATGCTAACCACACAGAAACAAGTCCGCCGGCAGTTCTGGCTCGATTATCCGCATGTACCCCGGCGCCGGATCAAGGACTACTCGGGGCAGGGCACAATGCACTGCACAGATACCCGCTGCGCATTCGTTGATTTCGTTGATGCCCTACAGCGGGCGGGAACCATAACCGAAGACTTAGCACAAAGGGTAACGCTATGAAAAAGACACCGGCACAACACTATGGCGAGGCACTAAGCGCCAAGGCGTGTAACGTGCGAATGGAAGTTGCGCGCGAATATTACCAACCCAAAACCGGCCAATCCTGCCACTGCAAGCCGGGACAACAACGGGACAACTGCCCCGATTGCGAGGGCACAGGACAGCGGATTGACTTCGCGGCGATCCGAGCGCGCAACGGTGTCCCGGCGAACACCAGCGGGTTGTCAGTTGCGCAGATTGAGCAATTCGTGCGGGGGCGCTAAATGACTCACGCACCTAAATTTTGGGCGGATAAGTTGCCTGCAAACCAGCGGTCTATGTTTTGGGCGCTAGTTGAACCTGGTGACGGTGAACGCGGTTTTGATGGTGAGACGGCGTATTGTAAGGTTATTGCTTTTTACGACTTGCACAAAGACCCGGAAGCAAACGAATGATCCCCGCGCGCCTGCTCACCTTTGGCGAGGCATACGCCGACGGCTTGATCGCAGCGATCAAGAGACACCCGCGAAACTACCGGCTTCGGCCCGACGACACGCCCGAATCATACGCGCTTCGGGTTTGCCTCCAGGTTATCGAGATCATCGAAACCCGGGGATTATCGTGGATACTGACCGAGGCGGACGGGTTCCGCCGCGCCTGTGCATCGTTGCAGATTGAGCATTCGGAATCAGCGATCCGGGCATACTTGGAAGGGAAATAGAATGAACCCTGATGACCTGAAAGCCGGTAACCCGGACTTGAACGACGAGCATGTGGCTTATGGCATCCGCCGCGCGGGCGAGATATTCAAAGCCCACGACGAGGCGCAGAACAACGGGCTGGCGAACTTCCGCAAGCAGTTCCCCGGCGTCCTGCACTTGGCCGACTTCCAACTGGCCGCAATCGTGGCCGACGCGTACCGGGAGGGCATGGAAGAGGGCCAGTATATCGAAGTGAACGGACAGGACGTGGAAGAAAATGCCCTGTTCACTAACTTAGTACACAACCATGACCTACGATAACCTGATGATCGCCGTTCTATCCTTTGCCCTGGGCGTCTTGGTCACCGACACCGCGCACGACTACCGCGACCGGCCGCCGGCTCCCCCGCCTCGCGTTGTCCCAGTCCGCCCGGCTCCCGCCGTCCTGGTGCCCCTGATCTGCGCGCACCAGTTCCCGGTGTCGCAGTCCCGGGGGTGCGTGTAGGGAACTTTCCCTTACGCACGCGGTCACACCATTGCATTGTAAACTCTGGAAACCTTGAGAGTATGAATAATCTGAATAACGGAGGCCAGCATGCGCGACTAATCCCCGCTCTAATTGATAATTTATATCATTTATATATCGAAACGCGGCTCTTCGGGGCCGCGTTTACTCTTTCATGACTTCCCTCAGTCAGTACATGGCAGCAGAATCCTTTGATATCACAGAGGAAGTTACCTTTTACATTCCCGGCGCGCGGGGGTGGAGTGACCCGCTCTTGAGTCTTCTACGCGCCATGCGTTCGCGGGTGTCGGTGGAGATCCTTTATCCCGCCAAGCCCGACGAAGAACAAGACGAAAGTAGTTGATTTTGGGGGTGGCATCTGAGCCACAAGGTGGAGGGACGAAGGGCATCTTACCTCGACTTGCAGGTGCGGCCCCCAAAATCAATTTGAAGTATCCGCGGCGCCGTCGGCTACGGCGCAACAAACTACGAGGGGTAGTTATGTTCCAATGTGAACAGTGCCACAAGAACAGTAAGCCGCGGGAGAAGCAGACCCGTCTTGTTGTTGAAACGCGAATTAAGTACTACGACGACGGCGCGCGCGGCAGTGAGATTGTGCGCGAAATCAAAGTTTGTGCCGCTTGTACCCCGCAGCCCGCGGGGGGTTAAAATGCAGAATCCTTTTGTACAGGCCGCGCAACTTGCTGCGGCAGGGAAAGAAATAGCCAAGCGCGCGGCGCTGATGGCCTTCAATTTTGGCTATGTTCGCCCTCCGGTAATGGGAGATTTCCGAGATAAGCGGGTCAACAAATACACACCACACCAAGGCAAGCGCGAGTGCGCCCGGCGCCTGCGGCAGCGGGGGGCGGTATGATCCCCCTTTCCCAAGCAATTAAGAACCACTCCGAACTCCACCCGCTGGACGCCGCCAAGGCGGCGGTACAAGCCGCGCCAAGTTGGACCACTCGTGCCCTGCACAACCTTCACACCGCTTGGCCGCATCTCGGGCAGAGCGTGCGCGCATGGCCCCCGCTCGCGGCGGAACTTGAGGCCGAGGGCATTATCCTGCCTATCAGGAAATGGTCCCAAGTCTACCGCCCGGAGGTTCACGTATCCCTCTGGCGCGCGTTGGACTTGATGCACAAGGACGATTGGCCGGCCGACCGGATCGCGGACTTACTGAAAGCGAGGGGGTTATGAGCCTCCTAGCCGGCGCATTCATCCGCCTTCCCAAGAACCGAAAGCCCGGGTTCCTTGCTGACTTCAAGGCGTTCACGGACTCCACGATACACCCCGACAGACTTCCGTTATTCATGCAAGACGTGCTTGATTGCGGGGCGTTACCTTTGCTCCCTCGCCGGTTTGCCGTCGCTGCCCAGCACTGCTTTGTTCACGGGTACGTGCATGTACCGGGCGTGGTATTATCATGATCCGCCGCATACTTCGCTGGTTCTTCGGCATACCCATACCTAAGAGGACATGATGCTCACATGGTTTAACCGCCGTCGCAAGTTGGGTTGGATGCAGACCTTTTCGGGCGTTCGCTACTGGCCCGCCGATCCTCGCGTTGCGGATGTGCGTATCGTGGATATTTCTCACGCCCTGTCGAACCTGTGCCGGTACACGGGGCACGTTCGGATATTCTACTCAGTGGCAGAACACAGTATCCATGTGTCGTACATCGTGCCGCCCGAGCATGCGCTGACCGGGCTCCTGCACGACGCGACGGAGGCGTACACGAACGATATCAATCGTCCGCTCAAGATGTCACTGCCTGACTACCGGCGCATTGAGGCGCGGAACTGGGCGGTAGTCGCTGAGAAGTTCGGTCTGCCTGTCGTGATGCCCGCCGAAGTACACGCCGCCGATCATACGCTGCTTCGCACCGAGCAGGTAGCGCTCATGCCCTATTGTGACCTGACGCCCCATTGGCGCGAGCATGCGGTGCCGGGGCTCATTCTCCCCTGCTGGCCTCCCGTCGAGGCGGAGGCCAAGTTCATGCAGCGGTTCTACGAGCTAACCTCTGGCCTCGGTAGTCGCGCACAGCCGAGCGACTGGGTGCACATGGACGGGTTCCAGGCCATGCGGGTCTGGCTCGCGGGCGCAAAGCCAATATGAAAAAACGAAGCTGGTTGTGTGATCGTTGCGGGCATTGGATTTGGATGCACGCTTGGTGGTGTATTCATAGGCGAGATGATAAATGACTCTCCCGCTGACCCCGGTCGCTCTTGCAGCGGCTTACGAATACTTGCGCGCCACGCCGCCGTTCAAGAGGTGGAAACTCCCACATGCGGATGCGGTCATGTTCAAAATTGCGCGGGATTTCACCTGCCACGGCTCCCACCAGAGACACACGAAGTACCTGAGCCAAGGCAGTGAGCACTGCATCGGAATATCAGAGACCAGCGTGGGGCACACAGATACGTTGTTTCGCGTACTTGGCCACGAGATGATCCACATGCGGCAAAGCATTACACGTACACAGACGACCGGTACTGTTCACAATGCCGAGTTCCGCCGTGTTGCGCGTCTCGCGTGCGAAACGCATGGATGGGATGCGAAGCACTTTTTCTTTTAGATTAAATACCACGCAAAGAAAGGACGCGCCGTGTCAGAAAATGAACACAAGGAACTATTCGCACTGGATAGTCGGCACTTGGCCAAAGTGAAAGAATTCGGCGGCACTTTGTCTTCAGATGGATCGTTTTCCGTCGCCCGGTTTGAAGCGCGAGAGGGGGCGGAAAAATTATCCGTATGGTTGGCGAGGCAATGCTACCAAGTTCGCCCGGTGATCGCACCGAACAATTATTGTAAGTTCTTTGTAGTGAGTTACCGATGAGTGAGCAAACGAGAGCGATACCCTTCGCGTGGTACGCAGAAACTCGCGCACCGGTTCTATGGCGCACGGGAAGCTAGTCAAATTTCTGGAGGAATAACATGCTCGAATTTAAGCAATATCGTCGCAAGCAGATCGCTGAACTCGCCGATTGGAATCGATGGGAAGATTTGGCCGGAGTATCCGTCAGTGATACGGATAAAGAAAATGGATCACCAAAGGCCGGCGACAAGATTGCACGAAACCCGGCGAATCACGCGGACCGTTGGCTGGTTGCTGCAGAATATTTCGCTGCAAACTTTGAGCCGAACGAAACCGCAACGGTGCAGGAAGGGAAGCCATGAACGGATACTATCACGTGCTGACTGACGGGAAAACATTTCGTATCGCAGTCCGGTCTTATGGCAGCGATGATAAATTTGTCAGCAACTTTGCCACCGGTAAGGCGATTGAATTTGCTAACAAAGAAGATGCCGAAGCGTATATTCACGACTCGCTTTCGATGGGTAGGTGGAGGGACGCATGACCCCCGCTCAAATGGCAGAGATTAGTAACTGGTGCATTGTGCTCGCTTGGCCCGCAATTATTTTTGCAGTGATGATCGGCCTGATTGTGCTATTCAAGAAATAATGGACCTCCTAACTGCCGACATGGAGTGCTTCTACGACAACGACTACTCGTTGTCCAAGATGACCACTGAGCACTACCTGCGCGACCCGCGGATGGAAGAGATCCTATGGTCCATCAAGTGGAACGACACCAAGTCATTCTGGCTCTTGCCCGATCGCGCTGCGCACTTCTTCAAGCATGATGTTGACTGGGCGAACACGGCGCTAATCTGCCATCACTCTCACTTCGACGGTGCCCGGCTCAACTGGGGGCACGATTGCCGTCCCGCGCTCCATATTGATACACTCTCAATGGCCCGGATCATCGACGGGCCGAAGGCCGGGAACTCGCTGCACGATCTCTGTATTCGCCACGGCGTCGGGGCCAAGGGTGACTACGTGACCTTCGCCAAGGGCAAACACTTGGCTGACTTCACCAAAGAGGAATTGGCAGCCTATGGGGCGTACAGTTGCAACGACGCCGACCGGACGTACGACCTCGCGCAAAAGTTTCTGCCACTTCTGCCCATGCACGAGTTACAACTGATTGACAAGACCATTCGTATGTTCACTGAGCCCGTGTTCGTCGGGGACACCGAGAAACTACGCGGCGCGGTGATCACCGAGTGGGAGCGGAAGATCGAACTACTCCGGCGGGTAAATCTGCTGTGCTCGGCGTGCGGCGGGTTTGGTGTCAACCCGGATTTGTTCCCGCCGATTGAAGGTAATTCCCCGCCGTGCAAGAAGTGCGAGGGTCTCGGCGTCGACAAGAAACCTATTGGCTCCAACGAGCAGTTTGCCAACCTTCTACGCGCGTTCGGCGTGGAACCTGAGACCAAGCCAAGCCCGACGAGCGGCGCGCCGATCTACGCCTTCGCCCGCACCGACGCCGCCATGCAGGAGTTGCTCGAGCACCCGGACGAGGGCGTGCGTTTCCTCGCCGAAGCGCGGGTCGGGATCAAATCGAACATCATCGAGACCCGCGCGCAGCGTTTCCTTGGCTGTGCTCAACGCGGTCCGATGCCCGTCTACCTCGCCCACGGCGGCGCACACACCCGGCGCCCAAGCGGCGGGGACTCCATGAACTGGCTCAACATGAGCAAGCACAACGACAAGCGCCCCGAGATGACGGTGCTCCGGCAGTCGGTGATGGCCCCACCGGGCCACAAGATCGTGACGGCAGATTCCAAGCAAGGTGAAGCGCGCATTCTCGCGTGGCTCGCCGACCAACGGGATCTCGTTGACGCATTTGCGCAAGGCCGCGACGTATATAGCGAGCACGCGAGTACAATTTATGGGCGCCCAATCGACCGCGTGAACGTCAAGGAGGACTACATCCCCGGCCAAGTGGGGAAGATCGGTATCCTCTCCTACGGTTTCGGTGCTGGTTGGTACAAGTCAGCGACTGAGTTACTCAAGGGTGCGCTCGGCGCCCCGCCGATCCAGTTTACCCAAAAGGACGTGGACGCCCTACAGGTCGACACGTCCCGATTCTATAATAACCCGAAGAAGGTGCAATTGGTCGACCAGATGCCAAGCCGGCTGGGACTGAACGACCGGTTGATCCACTGCGCCGTGTCCGAAGCGCTGATCCAGCGGTACCGTGCCAAGTATCAGAAGATTTGCGGGAAGGAAGGCTTCTGGAACCTCATGGAGTCGGCCATCAACGCGATGATTGAAGGCCGTGAGATGGTGTTCGGCGCGCACGGCATCTTCCGCACCAGCAAGGAACGTATCGACGGGCCGACCGGCATGTGGCTTGACTATCGGGGCATTCAGCGGGATAATAATGGTGAGGCAAGTTATTTCGACGGGCGGCAGCGCACCAAGATATACGGTTCGCTCCTGACTGAGAACATCGTGCAGCACACGCACCGGCTGATCGTCGCCGAGCAACTGCTCGCCGTCAGCGAAGTGGTGAAAGTCGCATTGTGGCCCTACGACGAGGTTGTGTGCGTCGTGCCGGACGAAGCGGCAGAGATGGCCTTGCAGTTCATGCTTCAGGTAATGAAGAAAACACCCTCATGGGCACCGGGGCTCCCCCTGGACTCGGAGGGGGGAATCGGGGACAACTACGCGGAGGCATCATGATCGCAAAATTATATGACACCATATGGCACTTTGGATTTCACCTTCTGTTCGCGCTCGAGCGCCGGTTCACAACGCGGTATGACCCCCTGCGTAGTGGCAAGACTACATTCAGGGTCCGCCGCCCGTTATGACGTATCGCATGACTCTGGCTCTACGCCGAGGTTGTCAGTGTCGTGCCAGAGGAAGCGGCGGAGATGACCTTGCAATACATGCTGCAGATAATGAAGAAAACACCCTCGTGGGCGCCGGGGCTCCCCCTGGGCTCGGAGGGGGGAATCGGGGACAACTACGCGGAGACATCATGATCGGCAATCAAGTAATTGATGAGTTACGCAGGGCGGTTGCGAAATTTCCAACGTGGCCAACTGATCCTTTGCACGCCTTGAACATATTAGGTGAAGAATTCGGCGAGTTGGCCAAGGAAGTACTCCAAATGGTCTACGAACCCGACAAGGCGAGTAAGACAAAAATCCAATCCGAGGCGATTCAAACTGCGGCGATGGCTATTCGCTTTTTAGCGAGCCTTGACGCATACGAATACACACCGAGCAAACAACACAGACAGGTGCTATAATTTTAATCCTCGGACTCGCCGGCCAAGCCGGATGCGGTAAAGACACCATCGCGGACTACCTCGTCGCGCGCTACGGGTTCGTCAAGTTTGCATTCTCGGACGCACTCTATTACGAGGTCCAGCAGTCTTTCGGTCTTGACGACCAAACGCTACTGCGTGACCGGACGACAAAAGAGACACGGGTTGAAGAGCTTCGATTGGACATGTGTGACGACGCCGAGTTCGTGTATATCGCCACAAGTATTCTGGAAAGCGGCGATTGCGAAGGGCACAACCTTGGCCCTTTGATCCAGAAGCGTGCGCTCTCTCCCCGCCAGATCCTCC
>ERZ1292642.437-Hain-H14-01um-R1-437-length-24356-cov-5_pt1 | contig 24356 bp, 26 predicted proteins | sample MGYA00564403_ERZ1292642 | MGnify/ENA primary metagenome ERZ1292642 (study PRJEB36523, sample SAMEA6512643) | groundwater metagenome | collected 2019-01-09 | study: AquaDiva: Metagenomics assemblies of 32 groundwater samples
CCGGAAGAGAAAGAAATGCCGCCGCCGCCGCCTTCACCCGTGCACTGGCAGTCGATACTGGAGGCAAGCGCCTGCCAGCTGCCGCTCGTGGTGAAAGTCAGGGTCGGCAAGGGGAACCTCTTAAACCAGCGATACGGAGATGCCGGCGATTGCTACCTGGAAAGTGTTTCCTGTGTTCACGTTGACCGGCTGCCCTGTCCAGGTCCCGAACAGGTACCTCACGGTTGCCCCGGAATTCCAGATTTCCAGCCCGGCCAGTGACCAGGCACTTCCCGAGTTCGTCCAGGAGATCATGTTAGAATTCGATGTCGCACCTGCGGAAGCAGCGTTCCAGGTGATACTGGACCCGCCTGTGGTATAGCCGGTCCCGCCGCCGAGCTGGGTCATGTTGACGATCGCGGACGGGGTGTTCGTGCCCAGCAGGATATTAGTAGCGGTAACAGCGGAAAATGCACTGTCATTAAGGATCAGCGCCAGGAGGTCGGTGGCTATCACCTGATCGAACAGTGCCATCAGTCAGCACTCCCTTCCAGCTGCGCATACGCGGTGATGACTACCGGGCGGAACGAGGAGTCCTTCGTCTCAAAGGCATAGGCAATGTGCTCTTCATGAGTGTGCCCCGCCGGGGAGCAGCAGCCGTCAGTACTGCCGGGAGGATCCCCGGCGGGGCTGACGCAGCGGACAGCGGCATCAGGGTTCCCCCCGTCATCTGTCCAGCCTTCAGCACCGCAGTTCGGGCACCTGACATGAAGCATAAAGAACCTCCGTTAAGATCCGTAACCAGGCAGAGTCAGCCCCGTTCTCCGGTTCCGCTGCGCCTGCTGGAGAAGATTCGCCTGGACCTGCTTGGTCACCTGGTTGATCTGGGTCTTGGAAAGCTGAGGCCCGCTTGCGCTCCCGCCGGAGGTGACATTGACGCTGATCGTCACGCTCTTCCCGTGCAGTGAGTTGATAGCGGACTGAAGTGCGTGCACGGCTCCCGCGCCTGATACGGTGGCACTGGCATGCACAGCCTTGCCCTGCCCGGCGGCGGGCTGCCCGTAGATGTTCCCGATCGCGGAGACCCCGAGCTTGGTCGCGACGGAATTGATCTGGTCATACAGGCTGTTGGCAGCCTTGATCCCGCCGGCTCCGCCGAGGATCGACTGCGCTTCCGCGTCCCCCTGGACAGGGCCTGCGGCATACAGCTGCTGCATCATGCGCTTTTCCAGCCCGCCTTTGGCGAGCTTGCCCATATCTCCCTGGAAAGACTGCATCGCCTGGAGGTAGCTGCCCATCTGCTCCTGCACTGATCCCGGCTGGCCTCCGGCGGCAATATTCGCCTGATCGGTGTACAGCTGGTACGGCTTCCCCTGCGCGGTCATCGTCGGCGTCGCGACCTGCATCCCCCCGAAGTTCAGCCCGGCTACGGCGGTATTTGTCACGCTCCTGCCGAAATTGATCTCCGTGGTGACTTTGTTCACTAGCGTCTGTGCCATCGCGGCGGTTTCTTTCGTTGAGTTCTTGACCCCGCTCAGCAGCCCGTTCAGGATCTGCGAGGCAACCTGTGACCAGGGCCCGGGCATACTCGCGAATGTCTTCTCAAACGCGTCGATGACCTTGTTCGCAGCTGCTGGCATCGGACCGGGAGCACCGGGGAAACCGGAAGCCCCTCCGGCTGCTGCTACGCTCGGGCTTACGCTGGCAATATGAACAGGGACGACAGGCGGCATCCCGGAAACCCCGTGCGGCGGCGGTCCTCCGGTCACCGGGCCGAACATCCCCCCGGACCGGGATGATCCTCCACCGCCGGCTGACCCCAGAACTGACTGCATGAAACCGATCAGCTGCGCCGCGATATCCTCAAAGGCGGCCCTGATTCCCGCGCCGCCTGCATACGACGGCACGTCAATGATGCCGCCGGAGGCGAAGCCCGGGACTTTATTAGCGGACAGGAACGGGGCGATAGAGGGAACCAGGTGCTTGGGGACGACCGCTTCGCCGCCTTCCAGCATCGCGGGCCAATGATCGCCGCCACCCCATCCGGGAACACGGAACCCGTGCTGCCCGTGAGTGCGCAGTATCCCGAATCCGAGGTTCGCGGCAGCCCCGGCGGGAGTGTACGGGGAAGGCTGCGGGGCTCCGCCAGGTCCGCCGGTCATCACCACGTGCCCGGTGATGGTGAAAGACTGATCCGGGATCTTCGGGATAGAGGGCTTGTGGTAAATCCCGAAAATCCCGAAAGTCTGATTATGAACCGGCGGGAGACTGGGAGCGGTAACTTTCGGGATGACACTGTAAGTCTCGGTTTTCGCCGGTCCCGCCGCCGGCGGGGTAAGCACCGACTTCCAGGTGACCGTACCGCCTTTCGGCGGCGGCGGTAGTTCCGCTTTCTTGACCTCTTGCGTGATGACCTGTATGACATGCTGGACCTGCGTCGGGGTAGCCCCGGCTGTCTCGGCGGCGAACCCCGCTACGCCCCCTGCGCCTTTAGGCGTGAGCCCTGCGGCAGCCAGGATCTTCGCGTACGCCTGCTCCTGCGGGGGGGAGGCACCGCCTTTACCTGGGGCGAAGGCGCCCATGAACTGATTCTGGACCTGCTGTCCGTAAAGGTTTATCGCGTTAGCCAGCCCGGACTGGGCCCCGCTGTTGACGGCGGTGACGAACGCCTGGTTACCCTGCGGAAGGTTGCCGACCTTCTCCGTGGTCTGGGCCAGTGCCGCGACGTACTGTTTCGCGGTATCAGCGGGAGCGCCGCCCGTGGGACCTTGCAGGAACGACTTGAATGCCGCAGCGTACTGCTTCGCCGATTCTCCGGGGACAAGCGGCGCCATCCCGTATTCTTGCGCGATCGGGGACAGCTGTGCCATCGCCAGCGCGGAGCCTCTCACTCCGGGAGTGAGCGCCTGCCCGATCAGGTACTTCGCCATCCCGGCCTGCGTGGTGCTTGATGTGCCGAACACGTTCAGCTGCTGGGCTGTCCGCAGCCAGGCCGTATTCTGCTCAACCTGGGAAAGGACAGACGGCTGGGTTGTACTTGCGTACGCGGTTTCAGCTGCTGCCCCCGCCGCAGAAGTCGGGCCCTGCCCGATCCCCGATGGCATCGCCCCGCGCAGCGTGGTCAGTGCAGCAGTCCCGGCAGCACCTCCTGCTGTGATCTGCTGTGCCTGGCTGAACGCCGCGTTCACCGTGGCCAGCTTGGACGCCTGGAGCCCTCCGGCGATCCCCACCGCGTTGATCGCAGCCAGAGTGCCCCCGGTAGCACCTCCCGGCACCGTCCCGGTCATCGCCTGGTACCCGGCAACATAATCCTTGACCTGCTGGGATGCTTTCGCGGTCAGATCCCCGTTCTTCTGGAACGCGGTATTGATGTTCACCCCGGACTGCGCGAGGACATTCAGGGCGTCTGACGTGGACAGTGCCCCGCTGCCCATGCCTTTCCAGATGTCCTGTACCTGCCCGGCGGATCCCAGCATGCCCGACCAGGTGGTGAATGCGGTGCCCATCTGCTGCATCGCCGCCTGCGCGGGGCTGGGCGCCGGCCCGACAATCCCGAGCATCTGCCCCAGCCCGTGGATAATACCGCCAGGGCTGGTGATGTCCTGCCACATCCCGCCGAGATTATGCAGGGCGTCACTCCAGTGTCCCGTGAAAATACCTGCGGCCAGACCGCCGAAATGCTTTACTTCATTTACTCCCATTCCTTTCATGACATCCATGAACCCGCCGCCGAGCACTCCGATGTTCCCCATCCCTCCTCTTCCGCTGCTCTTCCACCAGACTCCCGGCTGGACGGGAGGCGGTCCGCCGCCGGGGAACGCTTCAGTCGCGATCTGACTCAGGCCGCCCGCCAGGTTGGCACCGGTCAGGCTGCTCGCAAGACCCGCGTACTTCTGCTGATCGGCAGTCTTCCCGGTGAGTCCCTTGACGACGGCGATAGTGGCAACTGCCAGGGCGCCGATCTCAGGAGCCCCCAGTCCTCCCAGGACTCCCGCGATCCCGGCTCCCTTCTTCGCGCCAACCAGGTCCCCGATGGCAAGTTTCCCGCCGGAAGCTGCCGCTTCCGCAGCAGTCGCCGCGTGGGCAACGGTCGCGACCTTCCCCCCCAGCCCGAACGGGAGTGCCTGGAGAGCGGCAGCCGCACCGCCGACGATCGGCGGGCCGTACCGCGTTCCTGCCTCGAACCCGAGAAGGGGAAGCAATCCGGGGCCAAGTGCCTTCGTCACGTCCGAGATCCCGCCGGTCGCCGCCTGCAAGGTGGTGAGCAGCATCGCCCCGACTCCGGGAGCCTGCTGCCCGACGTTGAGAAGCGTTTTCCCGACGTTGCCGAGGACATTCCCGAATTGCTGAGCGTATCCTGTGCCGCCCTGGACAACGGCGGCTGCCGCTTTGCCCAGCCCGCCTTGCAATGCAAGCACGAAATCAGCAGCCGCCCCGGAGAGCATCGACAGGGTATTCTGCCCGAGCTGGAGGAACGCGTTCCCGCCGCCGGTATGCAGGGCATTGATCCCTGCCCCGGCGATCCCGTAGACTTCCCCGGACCCGTACTGAGTCTGCAGTTTCTGCAAGGTATTCGGGACATTCAGGAATGTCGCCATCGACTGCCCGGTAGCCGCCCCGACGGACTCCTGTGCAGCACTCAGCGCCTGGTAGCGGTTGAACAACTGCTGACCGCCCTGGGTTCCGACCAGCGCCGCCCCGCCAAGAGCGACAGCAGCCGGCCCGGCGGTAGCGAGAAGCTCATTAGCGAGCATGATCCCCCAGTGAACATAGGGGTATATCCGCCCGATATTAGCCGCGACAGCGGCGAATTTACCTGTTGCTGATTTCGGGTCGAAGCTACCCGCTGCGCCGCCTCCGCCGAAAAACCCGCCGAACCCGGCACCGCCGAAACCGCCGGCACCTCCGGACAGGCCTGCTGCGGCGGCAGCAGCCAGCGCGCCGATCCCGCCGCCCGCCGCGTCCCCGGCACCACGCCCGCGAGCAGCAGCCACAGCTGCCGCAATTGCTCTGGTGACCGTGCCGGTAAGGTCACCGTTGTAACCGGAGGGCCATGCTCCGGTACCCGCGCCGCGCGGTCCCCAGAGAGCAGCAAAGTCAGAACGACCGGGCAATCCAGCGAGACCTGTTGGCCAGGCAAACGTTCCCCCTTCTCCTCCGGGTCTCAGGTCGTACGGGGATGTGGGAAATGCCCCTCCGGTGCCTGCACTGTACGGTCCCCAGTAGGGACGGTTTGCCTCGGGTCGCCCTGCCATCCTTTCACCAGCTGGCCAGGTGAACGTTCCCCCGTATCCGGGACCTTGCGTGTATCCCTCAGGCCAGGCACCTGCCGGGGGAAAAGGACCGCCGCCCTGCCGCCAGGGACCGAAGTTCGCCTCATTGAAAACCCGGTTGGCTTCACCGCCCCTTGTGACAGCAGCCGCTACCGCAGCAGAAGTAGCTTCCGCCGCCTCCTGCACTTTCTTCAGTGCCTCGACTTTTTGTCCCATCACCGCGAGGAAAAGACCTGCCGGATCTGGCTGGTTGTCTATGTACGCCCAGTCCTGTGCAGCTCTCGCCGCTTTCACCATATCGTCGGTGATCCCCCGGACGGCGCGGGCTTTCTTCTCGATTGCCGCCGCGCCCTCATCCTGGCTTGCTGTCAGTTGGCCCTGCTTAGCCAGGAGAGCGTCAATCTGGTCTTTTACTGACGCCATGGCATCGTTGATCGCCTTGCCGCCGTCCCCGAGGAACCCCCCTCCTCCGGGTGCGTGCCCGCCGCCGCCGCCGCCAAGAGCGTCCCCGATATCCCGGACAGCATCCGCTGCATCAGAAGCGGTATCTCCCATATCACCCAGCGCGTCGCTGACCGCGCGGATATGGACGGTCTTGTCCCCGAGCCCGGCGAGAGCTGCCTTCACCAAGGAGATCTCAGCGATTGCCTGCTTCGCATCGACGGTGATCTTGATTTCCTTGTTATCAATATCCCCGAGAGCTTTTCCTATGCCCTTGATCTGCTCCTGCACCAGCCGGATGCTGTCGATGAAAAGATCGTTGTAGTCGATCATCTCCTTGATCGACTCGATGTAAGCAGCGTTGTCGGCTTCGAACTTCTGCCGGACAGTCTCAAGACCTTTAGCTGCCATCATTCACCTCGCAAGGCATGAAAAAAAGGGGAGATGCCTCGTTTTCCACAAGTGCACCTCCCTTTTGATCAGGGGTCATAAAGAATGAATTCCTCGATGGCTTCCTCTTGCAAGCTGTGATCATAGATTGAGTCATCTGTCGTGCTGGACAAGTACGGATGCTCGGGAACCACCAGCAGCGGGTGATACCAGGAACCCCGCGAGTCCACCCAGTGCATGAACTTCTTGTCTTTCGGGGTGACCACGCAGCCGAACTCCAGGATCCTGGAGTAATCCAGGTCAGTCTGGACGGTCGCGGTAGCACGCAGTCCCCCGTACGCAGGGATCACGTACAGGCTCCTCGCGAGCGTCCCTGAGGCGTACGCAGGCGGCTCGCCAGGGCGGGAGCCATACCATTCGCCCGGCGCGTGAAAATACGTCCGCAGGGTGATCTCAGCGGTGCGCCACCGGATGTACTCTGCCATCCTGTTAGCAGTCGCCGGGGCACCTTTCATGGCCAGTTCAAGAAGCCAGATCAGGCGCTCAAGATTCTGTTCCGGGGTTACCGCCACATGTCACGCTGGTTCCAGCAGCTCGCTGATCACCGGCCCGAAATACTCCCTGGCGACCGTTTCCTTGTCATACTGAAGAGCAAACTCCCGCAGCCTGGGATCTTCCTGCCATTCCCGGTATGCTTTCTCGAATGCTTCCGCGATCTGGCTGATGCCCGGGCTGATCCACCAGCCTTTGTGCACCCCGTTCCAGAACGGTTCCCCGTCTACAGCGGTCCCGTACGGGTTCAGCTCAGTCATCGCGGAGGCGTTCGTCGTGATCACCGGGACGCCGGATGCCTGTGCTTCTACGATCGGGATGCCGAAACCTTCGCCGTATGTGCACGCGGACAGCACGTCCAGCATCTGGTACCATTCGGCAAGGTCTTCCGGGGTCACCAGTCCGCTGTGATAGCGGTACTGGTCAACAACCCGTATCTTGTCAGTGATCCCCAGGTTTTCCGCGACGGACTCGATATCCTGCCCGCCTTCCTGGTGAACCCCTGTGTGAAGCGCAAGCAGGGAATCCGGGTGATCCGCGTTGAATTTCGCGAACGCGAGCATCTGCTCCGGGAGCGCTTTCCTTATCGCGTCGTTGTTCGCGGCGTTAATCCCGATGACGAAATTCCCGGTCACCCCGAGAGCGTCCCGTACCTTGTCCCGGTCTTCCGCCGGGCGGAAAATCTCCGTGTCGATCCCGTGCGGGATGTAATACGGCTTGTACCCGGCTGTGCGGAACCGGTCATAACCGAAGCGGGACATCGCGATCAGCCGTGCCCCCGACTGGTTGATGCACGATCTGTCCGCGAGAGACATGGGGCGGCAGTCCGACGGGAGCCAGTGCGCAACAGGATACTGGCGCAGGATGCCAGGATCCAGCACCCAGATGTCCCCGAGGGTGACAACCAGGTCGGGCTTGATCACCTGGCAATGCCCGCCGAGGGAGGTGGAGCAGTAGTTGGATCCGTAGCCGGGAAGGACCGTGATCCCTTCCCACTGGGTGGGAGACCCGCTCAGCCCCCAGTAGGAGGACACGATCACCTCGTGCCCCATTTCTTTCAGCTTGCGAATCCAGATTGCTGTCTGCTGGCCGTACCCCGATGGGGCCCAGGGACTACAGCTGTGCCAAACCACCTTGCTCATGTATTTGTGCTACACTTTCTCTATGGAGAGAATCTGCGAGTGCGGCTGCGGCTTGCCTCTGAATCCTCAGATATGCGGAAACAAGCGTGCTGATGGCACATACCCGAGGAAACCATCTGAAGCGCGATTCATCCGGGGTCATTATTTTCGCGTTATTCACCCTCCCTGGTGGAAGGGTGACGATGCCAGTTACCGCGCACTTCACACTTACGTTAACAAGCATTTCCCTAAAAGCGGGATCTGCGAGGAATGCAAGCAGGCAAAACGCACTGATTATGCTTTGATCCACGACCGGGAATACTCGCGCGACCGTGCAGACTACCGGGAACTGTGCCGTATCTGTCACACGGCCTATGATCAGGCGAAAGACCGGGGAGAGCCTCCGCTATGTAAATGCGGATGCGGACAGCAAGTTACCTGGTACCGGAGTAAATACCGGTGGCATCTTTACGTCAGCGGACACTATGATCTCGCGGCGGAGAATCGCCGCCGGGCTTCCTAGTTATCCTTATCCCGGTATTCCTCGATGGCATCGGAAAGCGCTCCCTTGATGACCGGGAGCCAGAAAACCTCGGAAAGATCCAGCTGATCCACCTGCTGCGGTGTCCAGTTATAGTTTTCCGCGAACCAGTGATACGTCATCATCGCCGGGGGAAGCTCCGCCGGGAAAGAAGGAGCGTACCGTTCCGCGTACCCGTGGAAATGGTAACTGAAAACACGGGCTAGCTCGTCTCCGGCTTTTTTGGGTCCGGGGCGGTACCGCGCCCGGCGATCTTGTCCATCAGCGGCTCCACGGCGTGCTCCAGTGCCGCGTAATCGTCGATGTCCATGGTCTCGCCGATTACCATGTCCGCTGCCCGGAAGGAATCCTCCGAGGGAACAGGACCGCCGTAGCTCCACTTGGTGATGATCCTGCCGAGGAGGGCGTTGCGCATGTCATTCTGCATCTCCAGGAACGATGCAGAATTTGAGCTTTCCTTCAGTTCTACTCGCGCTACTGCCTGGACCGCGAAACGGTCTGCTGCCAGCAGCTTGTCTCTGTACTCCACCCATGCTCCGCTGGGCAGGTCTACTTTTGCCATGCGCGCCTCCCTGGATTTGCGTGTGTTTGCCATTAATACGTGGGGGTTCCGTTGATGAGAGTGATCGTGCCTGGACCCAATCCAGCGGAGCCGCCAACATCAGTACTATTGGCAATGCCTTCAAACGAGTTGCTGTACCCGATGAGTGCCTTGTTCCGCATCACCTTGGACTTGATGTTCGCGACCTGGCTCGCGGTGAACGTCATCGTGAAAGCGGTACCCGAGTTGGGGATCCCGGTGTTGCTGACAGAGACCACCATCGGTCCCTGCGCGTTGAGCAGCATCAGGTCCAGCGGCTGCTCGGTGGTGACCGGATCCCACTGGATCGTCCCGTTCATGTTCAGCGGCCCTCGCGCGATGACGAACGGGGTCTGGGTGCCCTGCACCGTCCAGTACACCTGGGTGGTGCGCACGAAGCTGAAACTGAACTCCCCGATCTGGGTGATGTTCGTGCCCAGCACCGATAGCGTGGTGTTCCAGTTGGGAATCGGACGGGAGTTTGTCGTCACGTTGGTGACGGGGGCTGAGGCCACCGTGGACAGCCACGATTCCCCGGACATCTTGATGTTGAGCAGCTGTTCGGCGTTACCCGAGAAGTCAATGCTCTTCACCACGCCGGAGGGGTACTGCCGCGCGCCGTAGGTGTTCGTCGGGGCGGTACCGTAAGTTGCATTCGTAAATGTATTGACGATGTTCGTGACATCGGTGAACGTGTGCGTCGGGGGCTGCGCGCCGAATGCGCCGCCGTATCCCAGCTGGCTGTTCAGCGCCGCGAATTTATGCGTGAACGGGGCAGTCACAGTAGCGATCGTCGTGGCAGCAGTATGCGCGAACCGCAGCGGGTTGTTAGCGAAATTGACCACCAGCCCGGCGGCAGTACTGGAAACGATCACCACTTCCGATGTCGCCCCGGTCCCGATCTGGATAGTCGCGTTCGAGTAACCGCCGGGAACGGATGCGACGGTCGCCGCCACCGCGCCTACCGCAAGAGCATTAGACGAGGTATTGGGCTGCGTCGGGCTGGAACCCGTCGTGGACAGATCCCCGAATACGTTGTCCATGAAATAACCATGGCTATCCAGGAAGTTGGGGCCGCCGAAAGAGAACTGCGAGGACTCGACACCCAGGGTCTCGTAAAAGAGGTCCGTCATGGAGCCCCTGATGGCGTTGTCCTTCAGGAACTTCGGCATGTCCTCAGGCTCGAACTGGTTCTGCTCAACAGGATGCGTGATGACCGGGTTAACCGGGGTCCCGACAGTCAGCTCGCGGGCAACGCCGAGCCAGGAGAGAACGCCGGGGTAGATGTTCGGGCCGCCAAGTGCCACATGTTACCTCTCTTCCCCGTCAGGGGTTTCTTCTTCCGGGGAAACCGGAGTGGTTGCGCTTTCCTCGTCTCCGGGGAAGACGAGAGCGAAGCGGCCGTCAGCCGGCATTTCAGGATCGCCTGCGTTAACAGGCATGACATCGTACGTCCCGCCAGGTTCAGCGGCCAGCGTCCTGCCGGTGACCAGATCGATGTAACCCGGGAATGTCAGGTTCTCGGCACCGGAATAAAGAACTGCTGTCACACGCTCCTTTAAGCATTAAGTACTTCCCACGCTGAAACCGTGATAAGCGCGTCATATCTTTTCTGCCGCTCATCGGCGGTGGATGCCATGCCTGTCCGGTAGGTCATGTCCTCGCCGACGTTGTAGACCGTCCAGGATTGCTCCGTATTCGGGTCAGTCATGTACGCGGGATTCGGCTGAGAGAACCGCAAGGCACTCATCACCGCGTCCACCATCGCGGGGAACACCGGGTCCTGTGCTGTTCCCGAGCCGGTGGAAAACCAGGTGATGTACACGTCGATGCGGTGCATCATGCCTTTGAGCCCGCTCGGGGTGCCGTATCCGGTGTTGCGGGGGAGAGTCCCCCCGAGCTGCCCGGATCTGTTCTCATCGCCATCTGACGGCCAGATGTATATCGCGGGGATTTTCGCCTGGACGCGGGGATCCGGGGGGGTAATGTAAGCATTCGCATTCGGCTTCCCGTACGGCATGGGAAGCCCGTCGAGAAGATTCAGGATGAAAGACTGTATAGTTACCAGGCTCACAGTCTTCTCCTTATGTCATTTATACCATTCTCTCGCAGGAAAAGCTAGCTTGCTTTCAGCGGGGGAAGGGCTTTCTGTGCTTTCTGCGGGGTACCGGACGAAGCAGGAGAAGAAGGAGTGATATAGGTCCCGTGGAGCATGTACGGTGCCGCAGGATTAAAGAACGTGCCGCTGACACCGCCGGATCGTGCTTGCGTAGTGCGCTGGGACTGCATTGCCTGAGCAGGTGCCTGCCGCTTCTGACGGTGATGCCGCCGCCGCTGGGCTGGGTAGCTTCCGCCAGGGCCTAGTGTCACATTAATCACCTTAAATCGTGCGGCGGAAAGGATGGCAGAGCAATTCACCTTCAGTGATCAGCCCGGAGATATCCCCCGAAGAAGATTGCGCGTGACCGCCGATGTCGTGGATAGTCGTGCTCGTCGCGCCTCTGGTCAGTGCTTCCGCTGTCGCGAACAGGATGCACGCTTCTTCGATGTTCGCGGGCATCGTGGTGAAAATCGTTCCTGCCGGATGCGGGTACACGGTCGGTGAGGAGAGACCCAGGGTGCCGGGACCAGAAGTTCCTGCGTTCGCGGTAGCTGCGGTGCAGTGCGCCGTCTCCTGCTGCCCGGAATCCTTGATAATCCCGGTGCCTCCGGTATCCCCGGCGAAGTCGGTGATACCCCAGCCGATGACATCGGTAACCGAGAGGCTTGTTGATCCCGCTGTGGCAGCCTGGGTAAGCGAGGCATGAGGCCAGCCGTTGATGTAGGAGACCTTGACCGCCCACCCGTTCCTGCCCAGGCTCCAGTCCACGTAGCCGGAAGCGATGATGATCGCCTGCCCGCCGAAGGCGGAACCTGAAGGGGCAACTGACCCGTAGATCCCTAGCGGGGGGATCTCTGACTCATAGAACCCGGTGGGCACTGTGGACCAGTTCCGGGGCCAGGTGTTGTTGGGGCAGGTAGCGACACTGGTCACCGAGAGGATGGGCCAGCGGGACATGATCGCCCGCGCGTTGAAGCTTCCCGATCCTCCCCAGTACGGGGAAGGAGACCGCCCGCCGCCAGCGGGACCGACGGTGAGCCGGTAATCCGGGCCGTGCAGCAGCTCGGTATCGAGAGTCGCCGCGAGCACCTGGTTGCAGTACCCGTTCACCCGGTCAGTGACCCGGTTGCAGATATTCCAGGTCTCGGCAGCATTCTGTGCGGGAGTAACATCATCACCGGGAGGGATTGTTGACCAGTCAATACCCGTAGGCGCTGAGATCAGCGTGGTGGGGCTGATATACGGCGCCGTGCCAAGAGGCGGGGTAGTCATGTGGCGTCACCTCCCCACTTTAGCTTCTTTGCGCAGGCAGCTATGGCAGATATACCCGTTTTCCTCGGAGCGCCAGTCGCTGTGTTTCGGCCAGCAGACGTCTTCATTGCACCGGACACACTGCCCGGAAGGGGAAGCTGCCCGAGCAGCGCGACCGCGCCTGGGTCCTCCGCAGGATTTGCACAGTCCGGCTGCTCTCGACATACACTCCTAAAGTTCCGGACGCTTGCTCCGTCTCGCGTTCTTGAGCAATTGTGCCTGGATTTCTCTCACCAGGTTGTTGATCTGCGCCGGCGAAAGATGTTTTGTGACCTCGGTCTCAGTCTTCTGCCGTACCAGCGCATTAGCCCTTGCCAGCGTCATCGGTCCCTGAGTTGTGTATACGATCGGCTCCGAGGTTTCCGGAAGCCCGAATGCAGGCAAGCCGAGAGCCGCGCGAGCCTCATCGATCGTGATGATGCCGTTCTGCACTTCAGCGATAAGATCATCAGTGAGATCGCTCATGCGCTCAGCTCCTCGGCATCCACGGGTAACCTACGGGGAAATCAGGAAGCTTCAGCGTCCTGGCCGCTTGTCCCCGGATGGTGATCTGCGCGGTCTTCATGAGCTTGCTGAGGGCATCCAGGAGTGCCTGCGCTTCTTCGGGTTCCTCGATGTTCCGTCCCCGGAGCTGTATCTCAAGAGATTCAGCAGAATGCACGAGAAGCTCGATTTCCCTGTTCACGCGCCGAGCCTCTCAATCAGCTGCGCCTTGGTACCCTTATCGTTCAGTCCCTGCTCGCGAGCTCTTTTCCTAAGCGTCGCGATATGCAGGCTGTGCAGAGGGATAAGGTTTTCCAGGGGAGTAGATTCCGGCAGGACATACTCACCGCCACCACCACCACCACCGCCGCCGATTGCCGCCTGCTCCCCGTTCATGTGGATACCGCACTCGCCGCAGAACTTCGCGCCGGCGTCGTTCTCGTGCCCGGTAGCGCAGAGAAGAGTTCCTTTTACCATCGGGCGCTTCAGCGGGTCGATCGTCTGGTCAAGCAGCCACTTGGCCTGCTCGAAGTCTGTGAGGTCCAGTCCCGGGATCTTGCTCAGCGCGGCATATGCTGTGAGCATGTCCAGCTGCTGCTTGCCCTGCTCAGCCCGGAGCTTGTGGATGTGCTGCTCGTCCGGGGTCGGGGGAACTCCCTCGGGAGTGTTCGCCCAGTGCGGGTCAGCATCAGGGACGTGGTTCAGGGTGGGAGCGATGCCCCGTTCTTTATCACCGGGAGATGCCCTGATGATTTTCTGCTTGCGATCACCGCGAAGGTGAGATTCACAGGTCGGGCAGCCAAGATCCCAGATCTTCGCCGGGGCTCCACGGGTCACCGGACGCGTATGCGTGGCTCCGCAGCCCTCTGGCCGGGGGATCGAGACCGACATCATGTCAGATCTCGCATAGAGAGACATAGACTTCTCCTTTGACAGATAGCCGCTGACCAGGTAAGATCAGCGAGAATGAAGGGATGAAGATGGTTAAAGGCATGATCATCAAGGAAGGCGCTTTCTATACCTTCCGTACGGCCTGTCCCAGGTGCGAGAAGCCTGCCGAGGTGAAGGGGCTTCGCAAGAGGGCGCTGGACCGGTGGCAATCCGGTACTCTTGTTCAGAACGCGTTCCCGGATCTGAGTGCTGTTGACCGGGAGATCCTCGCGTCCGGGATGCACGACGAGTGTTTCGACGCGTGGTTTCCGCTCCCGGATAACTGGCCCGTTTAGGGCACGTACTGCCCCCCGAGCTTCACCCTGGTCATCTCGGATTCCGGGATGGTATGCAGCCCGCAGTCCGGGCACACCTTCGTCCATGAGTGAAAAATCGTGTTGCTTGTGCAATGCGGGCACCAGCGCCCTTCAGGCCCGCCCCGGACCGTGATCTTCTCCGGTCCCGCGTCCACCAGGCCCGCAGATGCGTAATCCTGGTTTCTCAGCTTCCGGAGCTGGTGCTTCTCCACCGGGTCGGTCTCATCCAGGTTGATGAAGCCGCCGGGCTTGTCCGCCATCCTGCGCCAGTTGCCGTCAGCGATCCCTGCGCAGCCCGGAGGGAGATTCACTCTGGTCAAAAACGGCTCCTAGAAGTTAGTGACGAGAATGTACTGGATAGAACACGCCGTCCCGTTGGATGTAGCCCACAAGGTTCCCCCTGCGTTCCCTACATAATTGAAGAATGATGTCGGGATAGAATGACACTGGAGGCCGCTAGTGCTGCTTACTGTCTTGCTGGTACCGATGTAAGCAAGCCCGGTGCCGATCTGCCAGAGAGTGACATTGCACTGGCTTGCGGGAAGAGAGAACAAAGAGACGGTTCCCGAAGAAGGAACTGTCGCGTTCCCTATGATTACCGCCACATATCTCCTAGACCTTGCCCCGGACCCATTTGACCTTGCCCCGGACCCATTTGACATCGGGATTGAAATTTCTGCGCAGTACGGCCGTCTGCATCGGCATGACCGTCGAGCGCCATTCCTGGTACGCCTGCTGATCAGAGGCTCCCCACAGGTTCTCTGCGGAAGAATACGTCTGGTCATGCTCAACATCGGGGCGCACCTGGTAATGCAGGTGCTCGAAGACAGCATCCGGGCAGAAGCGGAGCAGGTCAGCCCTGCTGCCTATCTCCGCCCACACGTTATCGATATAGTAATGGGTGAGCATCGGCTCGGCGAAATGCCCGAGGGCCTTGATGATGTCAGAAGTGATGATGATCATTTCCGGGATATCTGTGCGGCGCTTGTCATCCCCGTAGATCATTCCCGTCCCGCCCATCTTCTCTTCCAGCTTGGTGAGCAGGATGGTGTCCCAGTGCGGCGTAGAAAACAGGTGATCGTCGCCAATATACATAAAGGCGTCATAATCATCGATAGCGGCTGATGTCAGGGCATTCACTTTCGCGGTCGTCCCGACTCTTTCCCTGCCCATGTCCAATGTCGCGTTAGTGGCGACGCCCCAGTCCATGTCCTGATAGGAATCATCATCTGCATCTGTAATAAAGACAAGATCTGCACTATCTGTCGCCTCGGTGAAAGACTTCAGGATCCGCTCGCAGTTCTCTCTCCGCCAGCGGGTGGGAACCATTACCAGGAGAGAGAGAGTCATGCGCGCAGCCCTTTCCGGATGCCGTCTTCAAGGGTTATCTTCGGGACATAAAACTCGTGGAGCTTCTCGGGGTTTCCGACGCGATACGGAAGTCCCTCGGTCTTATCCAGGTGCTCGGTTTCAGGAAGGTAATTAGCCAGAGAACCGGCAATCCTGGCTTCCCGTGCTATCATCGCAGTCAGATCATTCAGGCTGGTCCCGATACCGGTACACAGGTTGACCGGACCGTCGGTACCCTGCTCCGCCATAGCCAGGATCGCGTTCACCACGTCATCAACATGGATGAAATCCCGGACCTGGTTCCCCGAGCCCCAGACAGTAACCGGATCGTAGTAGTTCTTCACCTGCATGATCAGGTTCGCGAACGGGAAAACCGGATCCTGCCCCTCCCCGTAAACAGTAAACGGACGCACGACGGATACCGGGACGCTGGATTCCCTGGCGAGCATCTCCCCGGTGAGCTTCGCCCAGCCGTAAACCTTATCAGGCAGCCGAGGCCTGTCCAGGTTTATGTCGTCCTCGCGCAACTCGGGCATTCTCGCCGGCGGGAGAATTGTCACCTTGCTCCGGAATTCAGGATCCAGCAGCCAGTCCGGGGGAAGGTGCTGCTGCAATTCAACAGGATAAGCAGCAACCGAGGAGATATAGACAATGCGTCCCGGCTTTGCTCGTTCCGCCCACTGGAACAGCGCCGCGTCCAGCTCCAGGTTCTGCGCGTACACCACCGGGGAATTCTCTATTTTCGCCCGTCCGCCGACTACCGCCGCGCAGTGGATCACCAGGTCGTAATGATAATCTTCGTGACGGAAGAAGTCCCGTGCATCATACGATCCGTAAGGATAGCCATCGCCGGTCAGGTCGATCTCGTGAACATCATGCCCGTCACGTTCCAGGCGTCGGGTGATACGATCCCCGATAAACCCGGCACTGCCGGTGACCAGGACTTTCATTTCCCGAAAACCTTACGGTAGTACTTCACTGTCTCGTGCAGCCCGTCTTCCAGCTTCACGAATGAATCCGGGTCGGCTAGCAGGCATACCATGTCAGGATCAGCCAGTACTTCCGAGCCGGGAGTCTCGCCCGAGCGCATGGGAAGATGCTTGATGCCAGGACTTCTCCCGGTCTCCCGCCACACCTCGGCTTTCACTGCTTCGGCGATCTGCTTCACCGTGGTCCTGCGGCCTGTCCCGGCCTCGAATACCCATCCGTTGTTAAAAGATCTGCCTGGCAGGACTTCCAGCGCATTCACCAGGCACTTTGCTGCGTCGGTGATGTAGATCATGTCCATCACCTGCGATCCGTCCCCGTAGACCTGGATCGCTTCCCCGTGGAGGGTCCTGGCAATGAAGCTGGGAATGATTTTGCGGACCCTGGAACTTCCGTACGGCTGTGCCACCGACTGCCCTGGCCCGTACACGTTGTAGCACCGGACGCTGCACACGGGAAGATCCCGGTAGCTCGCGTACATCTTCGCGAACCGCTCCACCGTGGTCTTGGTGATCGAGTACGTGGAGTTCTCGAAATGATTGCCCACCGCGATATTCACCAGCGGGGTGCTGTACTGGCTGCATGCTTCCAGGACGTTGATGCCGCCGAGGATGTTGGTCTCAGCTGCGGGTCGCGGGTTCCAGATCGTCTCAGAGGTCCCGAGAACCCCGGCAAGGTGAATGCATGCATCCGCGTGCGCGACAGCCTCAGTGACCGCTGTGGTGTCCCTCACGTCCCCCAGGATCGATTCAGTGTCCGGGCGCTGGGTCCTGCCGAAGATGACCGGCTCATGCCCGCGTGAGCGAAGCTCGGCGCATACCGCAGACCCGATGAAGCCGGCACCGCCGGTTACCAGCACTCTCATGGCGCATCATGTCCCGTGCAATACGGGAATCCCTTGCGAAAGCACCTGTAATGACTGCAAGTGCCGTTCTCCCTGGCTTTCTCAGTATGCCGTATCCGTGCGCGCTTCCGCCACACCATCATGCCTTCTTCCGCAGGATTGCCATCCCGTAACGGTAGTGAACCGACTCGCAGTCAGAATCCCAGGCAAGCAGCGACAGGAAACTTTCCGCTGTCGTGAGCATCGACGGGACGCTGTAACCTCGAATAGCAGCACTAACAGGCAGCCCGATGAACCAGTCTTCCAGCACATAGAAACCTCCGGGATTTACCTGAGGCCACATGATCTCAAAAGTCTTCCGGGACAGCTTCCCGTCGTGAGATGCATCTTCCACGATGAGGTCGAACAAGCTGATGCCGTGCATCTCGCTGATTATCTCGGGAAGCTGAGGATCATCCTGCGCTGAGATAATCCCCAGGGTTCCGTCCGGCCACCGCGCCGCCCGGTCAATATCAACTCCGAGCACTGTCCCGAGCGGGAACAGCGACTGGAACATCCGCAAGGATTCCCCGCCGTAGACCCCGATCTCGCAGACTCGGGCATCTGGTCCCAGCTCAGCAGCAATCTTCACGTACTCGGGGAAGTACCCGTGGTAAAAGATCTTGTCCGTCTTGAAGAAAGATTCTTCCGGTTTGCGCGGGTACGTTATCTTCCCCACCGGAACCAGCTTTCCGGGCAGTTACCCTCGCGGATCCAGTGAGGAGACTCGGTGGTATTCACCTGATCCTGCTCTACTGTCAGCTCCTGGTTATCGTCCCAGACGAGACCGTCTTCATAGCAGTGACCTTCGTCCAGCCATCTGCACACTTTCGGAGCGAACTCAGTATGGGAGAACGAGTGCGCTTTTGCTTTCGCTGCGTCAATTCCCCCGAGCCAGGACAAGTGCCATCCCGCGTCCTTGACTACGGGCCATGTCCACCGCCGGTCTCGCAGCCACCTGCCGTATCCGGGCTTGAGTCCGAGAGGAGAGGTGACGACACTGCCGCGCCACGGAACCGGTGACAGCCAGTCTGCGGCGAACTGGTGATGCCGCATTTCCAGGACGGTTCCCGGAGTGAAAGGAATCTGCCTGGGAATCTCGTCCACGTCCCCGAAGATGATCAGGTCTTCACGTGAAGCATGCCCTAGCGCCGACAGGAGAAGCGCACCGCGCTGGGCGTATTCCCGCTTCCAGGGATCGTATGTCTCATCTACTCCGGGAACACCAGCGATCCCGTAGATGATCCGGTCTTTCCAGGGAGCGAATCTCTCTTTTTGCTCTTCGAAGTACAGGGGCTTTTCTCTGCCCTGGAACGTAAGAGGCGCTTCGGCGATGACGAACTTGCAATCCAGGCTGTCCATTTCCGTCAGCCGGCATTCCAGGAGATCCGCTTCACCGTTATAAAGGAACGCGTCATAAATCATGGGCGTTCTACGTAATAGAGGTGTTCCTGCCTGTATTGCGTGTTTGTAACGAGATGTTCTTCGGTGACATCAAGCCCGGTGAAGTAGTCAGTAATATCTTCCCGGCGGAACGACAGGTCGATGAAAGGATTCGTGGTCAAGGGGTCAGTGTGCTTACTGAACGGGGTGAAAAGGATCAGCACCATCCGCTTGCGGAAGGACTCTACCGCGTTCTCCAGGACCATCCGCCAGTCCCAGTTGTGTTCCAGGATATGGCGGATGAAAATGCCGTCCACATCCGACCTGTACGTTGTAAGATCAACGATCTCATCCGCGTAAGGAGCTGCCTCGGGGCTCCCGTCGACGCCTCTGTACCGTCCTTCGGGGACGAATTGCCGGGCGTACCCGTATCCGCAGCCCCAGTCCTCGATGGAGTCACAGGTTTCAAGAAGCCATTGCAGTGGCTTCTCGTAGGTCTCGTTCCCGTAAATAGCAGGAACGTCAGCTCGTTCGTAGCTCCCGTAGGGGCGTTGCATGAAGGAAGTCACTCACAAGCACCTTTCGTCAATTCCATAGTACCCCAAAGGAATGCATTTCGCATTCCCTTGGGGCTAATGGTCAGACAACCCCGGCGGTAACGAGCAATGGTCCCGGCACGGCATTCACCGTGGCTACCGTTGAGCCGGTCGCGTGATCATACACCGACGCGGTGCTCGTGGTGACAGTCCAGGGCGTGCCCGCTCCGGTGAAACTGGACACATACAGGTACTCCACCCCGGTGATACTCCCCACGCGGACATACGTGCCCGCAGTAGGAGCGGCGGTAGCCACCGTGAAAAGAGTGCTCCCGGCATCGTTGCGTCCTGATAGCGTGGCATTTCCCGCGTTGGCAGCGCCGACGCCGGAACACGCGTACAAGGACACGTTGACGTTCTGCAGCTCAATAGGGCGATTTCCCGGCAATACAGGAATCCCGTTGACGGGGCTGACGTTCGGTCCCCCGATGTAAATAACAGAGGATCCAGGATTAGCAATCCTGCATGTTGCGGCCGCGCCGGGCGTAGGCGTGAACACAAGCGCCGGGAGGGGTGTCACGCTGGTGTTAGCCGGGACTCCGGGTCCGAGATATGGCATGATCTCTCCTTAGAAGTGAAGGATTCTCTTCAGTCCGGAGAATCAGATGTAAGCGACGTTGGTCGCGTAGCCGATGGATACCTGGGCTGCCGAGGAGGCGAATCCGTAGACAACCGTAGCGGCGGGAACCTGGCACTGGGTGAGCAGCAGCGTGCCCCCGAGAGGAATCTGGGTGCCGGTAGCGATAGCGGCACTGGTTGCCCCGGTGCCCGCGTTGATATATACGATCGCGGTCCCGGAATTGGTGATCACCAGGTCACGAGCGTAGACGCCGTAAGGTACTGTGCTTGCGGAAGGTACCGTGTAAAGTGAAGCACTTGTGGAGAAGGCCGTCGTAACGGTCTGCCATGCAACTGAGATGGCCATACAGCCTACCTTTCTAGTAGACTAGATTTATGATTCTAGAGAAGCAGGCACCAGACCATACGGAGCCGCTAAAAAAAACATGCCTGGACTGCCAGGAGGAGAAAACTCTTGACCAGTTTTACTGTAGAAGCAGTAAGCGCACAACGAGCAGAAAGCCAGAAGGGGCTGTAGATAGTTACTGCAAGGCTTGCGCTCATGCTAGATCACGCCACTGGGCGGTAGAACATCCTGAAATAACCGCCCTGAAACTCCGGAAATCATGGCTGAAGCGTTACAACCTGACTCCAGAAGAATACGATAGCCTGCTAGCCGCGCAAGGCGGGATCTGCGCTATCTGCAAGATCGATAAGCCGGGAGGTAAAGGATCGTTTCATGTTGATCACGATCATGCCTGCTGCCCTGAGAAGGAGAGATCATGCGGCAAGTGCATTCGCGGGCTGCTATGCAATAACTGCAACAGGAATCTCGCAGGACAAAACCCCGAAATACTTCGCAGGGCAGCAGACTACATCGAGATCAGGAGTAAGGCGTAACGTCCGAGACCTGAAGACCCTGGAGAATTCCGCTATACATTGGCGCATGAGCAACCAATGACCCAAGCAAAAAGATTGAATAGCGGAAGGTCGCGTCGATGACAGGCCACGCAACGCTAATATAGTCCTGCACGACAGTCATTTCCCACGCGTTATCTACGTGGCTCCAGGTCTGCGGGAGCTGGTAACTCATGAGCAGCGCAGTGCCCTGGCTCATCCACGGGTGAACCGTGAGCTTCACCGTGCTCCGGGTGACCGGGTTGACAAACTCTGCTACCGCCGCGCCGGCCCGGATCCCGGAAATCTGATCCTGGCTGATGTTAAGCAGGTAGTTCAGGCTGTTCCCCTGGAGCAGCATGTCATTAGCCAGCCGCATAAGATCGCCGCCGTCAGCGACAATCTCAGACGGGTCGGCCTTGTAGACGCCGGGGGCGACGTTGTTCAGGCCGTTGTTCTCCCACAGGGCATCCAGCGCGGTGAAAATCGCGTTGGTGCTCAGGTGGGTGCCGACGCCCTGGTTGACGTAGCCGCCCTTCCATACGTTGCTGGACTCGAAGCCCACGTTGGTGTAAGGACCGCTTCCGGTCGCGGACAGCCCGGACAGGGTGGGGATCAGCCCTTCCATCCGGTTCGGGCCGCCAGTGCCGGTGTCAGCAGTCGGCGGAATGGGAAGCGCAATAGAAGCAAGGGCTCCCTGGACGGTGAAGCGGATACCGCCGACGGCATTCGCGGTCTGAAGACCCTGAGAGGTAACACCAGCCTGAACGGTGGTCCCCGCCTGGAGGTAAGCGGTGGCGATAGACACCGTAGCATTGGTGCTGACGTAAATGTTGTACTGCTGAGCCCCGGCAACCGGGGTAATGGTGACATCAGCGACGAATCCCGGAGTACGGGACGTGGTGGTGTCAGCGGAAATCGCCGAGCCGATGGTCTCACCGAAGTAGTTCAGCGCGGTCACGGTAACTCCGAAGTGCCCGGCGGTACCCCCGGTCATCGCCGTCTCGTTAGAGCCCGGAGTACGGAACGCGACGGTTACCTGAGGAGGAGTAGGCAGGTTCTGGGAAGAGCCCGCCATCATCTGGTATTCCTCGCCGAGCATCATTTCCTGGAGAAGAACCAGGTTGGCCAGCGCAGAAATATCTTCGAATCCTTGCCCCTCAAACTGGGCCAGCCAGCTGAGTGACTCGGTGAGCCCGAAGAAACGGTAGGGAACATTCAGCTTGAACTCAGTCTGGCTTCCGGTCGAGGGAAGCTGCAGCGGCCAGTTGTTCCTGTTACCACCGAAGCTGGTAGGCGCAGCCCCGATCAGCTCAGGCATCGAGATGTCCACGATGCCCTGGCCCCCGGTCTGGGAACCGGAGATACCGAGCAGCCCGTAAACCTGGCGGGAAGCACCCTGCCCAGCCGGGCGGGGGAACTTGTTGCGGAACAGCGTATACACCGGGTAGATCAAGCGGCTCGGCGCGAGCAGGTCGAAGGGGACCAGGCCATACGGAACTCCGGCGAGACCCTGGTTCCCTGCGGTAAAGCTCTTGTTCAGCAGCGAGGACTGCTTGAGCTGGTAGCTGACCGGGGCGAACCGGGGGTTGGACATGAAGTCCTGGGAAATCCCCGCCATTACCGAGTCGGTGTCCCGGACACCCCGCATGGTCGCGGTACGCACGTCCAGGGCAGCCTGGGTAGCCTTGGTCAGGATCTCCCCGGCGTTGTAAGCGTCGGAAAGGGCGACGCCCTTGTTGGTGACGTGCCCTACGCCCTTGACCAGATCCTTTGATTTGGTCATGAAAAGGGACTCGTAGTCGGTCCTGCGGGCAGCCTGTCCCATCTGGGCATTGACTGCGCCTACGGGGGCTCCCGCCCCCATCTGAGGAGTACCGACATCCTCAGTAAGAATATCTGCCACATGTCTCCTGTGCAGTTAAAAAGCAACGTATGTATCACTGGGTACCTTGCATTTGCATCAATGCGGCATACGCAGCTTCCCGCTCCGCAGGATTCTCGCTTGTCCGCCAGGCGCGCTCAAGCTGGCGCACCATCATTCCCTGAACCTTCTCAGAGACTTCCGCCTGCTTTACCACGGCCGCCGGCCGGGACAGGGGATTAATCGCCAGTCCTGCCCAGGACTGGGTTCCCGGATCCGCCCTGTTGGCAAGATCCTCCCAGCGCTGGTCATTCTGGCTCTGCTTTTCTACCAGTGCCTGGTACTGAGCGTCCCGCTCTTCCTGGCGCTTCTGGTAAGCAGCAATCTCGTTTTCCTGAGCATCGATCTTCGCCTGGAAAGGCTGGAGGATCTCGCTCATCATGGTCTTCATGATCTCGGGACTGAGCCCCTTGGTTACGTCATCGCCCTGACGGGCACCGAATGTCTTCTCGGGAACAGGAACCTGCGCAGCCTTCTGGATTACCTCGGGCTCAGGCAGCCCGAGCGCCTTACGGACTTCCTCGATGGAAGTCATGCCCTTCTGGACATCCTTCGCAAGATTCCGCGCGTAATTCTCTGCGGTGCGCTTGGAAAGCTTGTTGCGGGCCTGCTCTTCGGTAATCTCGCCAGCGCGGACCTTGCGTTCCAGCTTGGCGATGTACTTGTGCACATCCCCCAGGACGATTTCAGGATCTGCATCTTCAGACTTGCCGACGCCCACGATGGAAGGTACCTGGGTCGGCTGCTCTACCCGGTAGGCATCCTGGTCATTGATAGGGCAGACGCTGGGGAACTGGTGAATCAGGTGATCGTGCATCATGGAGACAGCACGACGTGCCTTCTCCCGCTCCAGCTCCATGTAGCTGATCCGGGTGGGCATACCCTGTTCCGCCGGGTACTCGAAACCGCCCTTCATGAAGGAAGGGCTAGGGCTCTGGTGCGCTGCGGTCAGCGGGGCGCGGTCAAAATGCTGCGCGTTCGGGGAGCCGGACGCCATCACCGGGGCGCTGTTAGGGCTTCCGTAACCGGAAGAATTCTGCGAATGCCCCGCAGTGATGACCGGGCGGCAGAAGCTCTGCGGGCTGACCTTCCCCGGGGTGGGGTAAGAAGAAGGACCGGGGTTAGCGTCCCGGAACGCCTTGTACTGGAACACCCGGTACTCGTACAGCAGCCCGGGATCAGCAGCCTTCAGGACCGCGACGGACTGCCACGCCTGCTGGGCCTCCATCGCCTGGGTAAGGGACTTTCCGGCGGCAGCAGCAAACGCCTTCTTCTGCCACAGGTTCTCGTCAACAGAAGAGAAGTCCGCGTACGGGTAGAACTTGGACACCTCATCCGGGTGGAACGCGGGGCAGGTCATGTCGTGCAGCATGCCCATGTCCGCGTCGATCCCGATCGTCTTGAACCGGAGCAGCGCGTCCTCGGTCTTCATGTGGTCCTTGGCGGGCGACTCCATCAGCTCGCCGACGGGAGCCGGATCCATGTCATGGCAATCAGACAGTCCTGCCGCCTCAGCGGGAGTAGTGTGGCACTTCTCGGTGTGCACGTGATCAAGCTTGCAGGACTTATCGTCGGCATCGCCGTCAGATGGCTTGTTCAGCCACGGCGGGAGAGTCTTGCCCTTCTTGCCCTTCTTGGGCTTCTTGGGCATGGCAGCCTTGTCCTCGGTCTTGCACGCGTCTTCCGCACTCGGCGGGCACGGGCTTTCCTCGGGCTCTCCGGGCTTCTTGCTGTTAGGAATCTTCGGGGGAACCTTCGG
>ERZ1292642.441-Hain-H14-01um-R1-441-length-24176-cov-8_pt1 | contig 24176 bp, 27 predicted proteins | sample MGYA00564403_ERZ1292642 | MGnify/ENA primary metagenome ERZ1292642 (study PRJEB36523, sample SAMEA6512643) | groundwater metagenome | collected 2019-01-09 | study: AquaDiva: Metagenomics assemblies of 32 groundwater samples
CTTTTATTGGCGGCCAAATTCCTTTCCAAAACTTCTTTTTTTCTGTCCAATGAAATCTACAATAATCACCATAATCTACTGGTGAAGCAAAAACTGCTTCTGCCATACAATCGGGATGAGCACATACAACTTTCACTTTTTTTGATTTTCCAATAACCATTTTATTTGTTTAGTTCTTTTTCTCTTTTTAAAAATTCTGATAATGACATTTCTGCCTCTCCACTTTTAAAATATGGCTCGCCATTAGTGTAAATATGAATCATTAACGCCTCATATCCTTTTCTGCTTCTCATCCATTTTACGAACCGTATTCCACCTTCTAAATCATTACAAACCAAATGAACACGCCGACCAAAACCACCATCATAATAACTCTCCCCATAAAAAATAGAATAAAGACATAGATTACATTCGTGAACACTTTTACAAACTCTGTTCGGATATTTTCTATAATTCATATTAAACTTTTAAATTCTTCAACATTTCTTCTTGTGCCTTTTTACATCCTATTCCTACTGCGTCAACTCTAACTTCACCAATAAACTTTTCCAGTTGAAGCAAAACAGCATAGTGGAATTCTTTATCAAACTTTTCGTGAAAATCCTTTCGCCAATCCCATTCTTTTATTTCTTCTTTTCTCATATCTTTATTTCCTTTAAAAATAAAAAACTAAAAGTTAATTTTTGGATTCTTTATTATCCCTAATTAAAAACATTAAAGAATCCGCTTCTGAAAAAGCCCGCAAATAATCACCCTGACACATATTTACTTGTAATTTGGCGTGGCTATTATATTGGTCGCCAAAACTACCCCAACGAGAAACTACCTCCAACTTATCTTCAGGATTTATTAACTTAAGAGCTTGCTTTTCGTGGGCTGTTTCGGGCGTAAGCATTATTTGTTTCGCCCCCTCAACAATAACGATAGATATTTTCATATTTTTACAAAACAAAAACCGCCCCAAACTTGGCAAAGGCAACAAAAGTCGTCTTTAGTTTGAGGCGGATGTTGGTTAATAAATTTTGAACTGCCTTTGCCATATACTCTATTCTATCACTTTTAAAAAATCCTGTAAAAATAGTTATCCCCAGCCCCGCCAAAATTTACTTTTTCGCCAATTTTTAAATACTCGTTTCCATGATTAGGTTTGAACCAATATCATGTTATTTAACTAAACTATTATTCAAGAAGAATTAAAGAATTTTCGGCGCCGAAGCAAATCCTTTCGGATTCCGGATATCGGGGTCATGAGCCCCGCTTCACTCGCTTTCAAAAGTATAATAAAGCACTGTTCGGGGCTTTGATATAATCTCGCCCTCAGAGGTTATTACACTTTTGGAAACAAGCGATGTGTCCGGCCTTAGTTTAAGAGTTACTTATCTTTGGTAAGAACCCTTGAAGATACCTATTCTTGAATTTTTAATTTGGCAAAAAACAAAAATCGCGCCCCAAGTTCCTGTAGGCGTCTCTATTGGCGGTTTATCAACGCCGTTGAAGCTTTGACGCTTCCGCCCATAGAAACTGGGAGCGCGACTGATAAACTTAATTTTAGAGAATTGAATTTTACCATTACTTCCATTATATCATACCACTTATCCACACGTCAAGCTTTTATCAATCTTTAAATAAAACGCTATTTATGTTATAATAATCTGGGGAGGCAAATCATGACTAAGGACACCAGAACCCGTAACGTGATAAGCTTCCTTAAAAGTATTGAACCTTCCAAATTAGAAAGAATATTGTGGAAGTTTACCTTAAAAACTGGTTTTCATATTGAATTGCGGGGTAATACTTTGATATTCCAAGGTGGGAATCCTGATAGGATAATTGCTGAATTTTATCAGTTTGTGGATTCTTTTTAAGGGACTTAATTGTCCCTTTTATTTCTTTTTGGCGCATAATCTTCCATAAAAATTTCCTTAACAACCCCAATCTTATTAGAGTAAAATTTTTTAAAGACCTCTTTTGCTAAATTTAAATCCGAAGCTCTGCAATAATCTTCAAAGCCATTTTTTGTTTTAAATTCAAAAAAACGATACTTTATTCTTTTCATAATTTTATTATAAGCCTTTGTTGAATTTTTTAAAAATTAGTTTATCCACAGCCCAATCTTAGTTTTTAAAAGTTCAATATGCTATGCTTTAACTGGCAGCGTATAGGGGTCAAGAAGAAGGTCAAATTAGTAAATCAAATTTACATAACGCTTCTAAGTTCTTGCCTCAATAAACCTGCTGAAACAAAAATCTGGTCTATCCGTTGCCTTAACCGGAATCCTAAGAGTTCGCTTTTAGAAAGGCTTGTTAAGAGAACGATAGACTGGAAAACAACAAAACCCCGAAATCAAATCGGGGCTTTGTTTTTATTTGCAACATCAGGAAGTTTTTTACGGTCTTCCATACGCTTAAGTCAGGTTTTAATTCCTGCAACTATATCTTACCATAAAACGAAGTAAAAAGCAATGGGGTATCAACCAAAAAGCCCTTTCGGGCTTTCAGGCTATTTACTATGCTAATTGACTCACGGCATTGGGTAGCAATCCCTTTGGTGCTTTATGTCTCCTTGGTTGATTAAAGGTAGTATGTATCCCCTCCTCTATTATAAATCGTTTTAAGGGGCAATTAGGGGCTAAATAGTGTCATCCTCAGTAGGGGATAGGGGATTAGTCCCATATCAACTTACACCAGTTTTTATCGTAGTTCTTACACTTTATAAATCCTAAGTCCCATAGTTTCAATCTGACATATTGATCAGCAGTCCAATGAGTTATACCTCCAGCACCGATTAACTTCATCGCACACTTAATATTATCTTCATTATTTTCACGATTACCTTCACAAAGTTTAGCCCAAGTAGATGTTATGAATTGATAACAGCCGGTAGCAGATGTTTTTGGATTCTTTTTATCTTGACATAAACGGCTTTCAAATTTTGCTAACGCAACTGCCAAGTTAAAATTTACCCCGAACTCATCAGCGTATTGTTCAATAAGTTCCAAGACAGTTAATGGTTTAGGTTCTTCAGGCAATATACTTATTGAATTTAAAGAACTACCAGAAAAGAAAAACAACATATAAGAAAATAACCATAACTTTTTCATAGCTTTGGTTAATTATAATTATTAAGTTTTCTATTGCCTAAAGCCCGATAGTTTCAGGTCGCCCTTGCGATAACGTCCATACCAAGAAACTAATACTCCGATAGCACCTAATACAAAACCTAAAAGATTTTGTACTTCTTCTTGGGCGATATTTATATGATAATACTTTAGAATTAGCATAACCAATCCTAAGATTACCGCTAAATTGCCTCCTTGCGTAAGTGAATACATAGATTTACTTTCCTTTGTATAGATTTAATAATAATTTGTATAGATTGACGATTTGCTGAAGAAGGCTTATTTTTTTTTCTTCTATTGTGGACGCTGTTGCGTTTACAACTTTTGGATAAGCGGCCATATTAACGATTTTATCCATATCAATCTTTCCTGGGCATAATTTATCATTCCGTATTTCACGATGTCCGATCACTGTATCTCTATCAATAGTCAGTCCATACCTAAGGCAAATTTCCCTTACAAGTTTAGCTGTCGTTTCATACATAACCGAATTTATATCATCCTTGGCATAGCCTTCGTGTTCAATACTGATTAAAAATTCGTTCGGGTTAAGACCAGGATTATCCAATACAAGTTTAGCGGTAGGGTTTCTTACCAATCCTTGCGCCCAAGCGATGTCATTTTCTGAAACAAACTGCCAAATACCACCACTTTTAAGAACAAAGTAGTGCGAAGATTTAGGTTCATTCTGAAAAGTAGAATAAACTTGTTCGGCATTTCCATCAGCCAAGTGGATACAGATACCTTTTATAGGATACTTTCTACCCTTAAAGTATTTGTTAACTGGCTTTTGTATAATCATGTCTTTATATTACCATAATTTGCTGTTTTAATCAACCTATGGAACTTCTTTTTACTTTCTAATTTAGAAAACCATTGATTTTGTATTTCTTCGCACGATAGTATATGGCGGCAAACAAAACATTTCCATTGATTCCCTTGTCTTATTATTTTTCTATGGTAATCGCAAGGCATTCTTTTCATTACTACTATAACGCACTACACTTTTATTGTTTTCGCCAGAAGATTAAATCTATTTATTTAAATATCACTTCATTTTTAAAAATTACATCGCCTTTGAAAATAACTACATCAGCGATAACCACGGCATCTGTAGTTGGTGTGAAAAATACCTGAAGTCCTATATGCGCTCCGCCCGTCATGGCCGTTGGGTCTGTGGCTGATGGGGTCATAGACCAGTTATAGCGATTGCCAGTAGTTACTGCAACCGATAATCCCGTAGTGTTACCTGTAGTAGCTGCTCCCGTAATCGTATTAGCCACCCCGGCTAAATCACTCACCTCTTCTCGCATCTGAACTGTCCAAGTAGTAGAACCGCCTGGAGCCGTGCCTACTTTGAAATAGAGAGCTTGGATGGTGGTGGCGAATAAACTGGCGTATCTGGCTGATTCGGGAGTTACCCAAGAGTTGCCTCCGGCTCCAAAGAGTTGTTCAAACTCCGCGGCTCCCGTAGCCAAAGGCGGGTTAGGATTACCGAACATGATAGCGCTTTGTCCTGCGGTAGTCGGTTCTACCACAGCCGACCACGCCATTGCGGTGGAGAGGTTAGTACCGGTTTCCAGGGCTTCTAAGGCCACTGTTTGTCCCGCCGTAACGGCCACGGTTCCCGTGCCGCTTTTTATACCCGTTTCGGTTGCCGCGTAATGAACAGAAAGAGCGCTCGCCACTTCATCAACCATCACCGCCACATCCCAAGCGTCAATATCCGTGCCTGGAGCCACGGTACTATCCGTATAAAGAATTGTCATATTGCCAGCAAGGGGCATAACCTGTGCCACACTAGTGGCCGCTGATTCCCAAAGCCCAACACCGTTTTGCAGATTTTGATAAGAGGTAGTGTTGATGGCGGAGGCCGAACCGCCAAATAAGACGAAATAAGCAGTCGAGACGCTTTCCGCCACGATTGACCAGTAGACATCAGTAGTCGCGATGGGACTATTAGCCGAAGTAGATTCCATTGAAATGGTATCCCCGGCGGCGAAAGAAACGGATTGCCCTGTGATAGTCGCTTGGACATTAGTTTCTGAAATCGTCACGGCTATAGCCGTAGCTGAACCATTTTTGAAGACCTTAAACGTGCGGCTCTGTGTTCCTGCTCCGTTGTCAGGAGCGGTGCTGATACGCACTACCATATCGGTGAGGGTCATAGCCGCGGCCACGGGAGTGTCTCTGTTCGTCTGAATGGTATTCCAAGTTGATTTATCCGCAGAAGCGATGAAGTTGTACGTTGCGGCCGCTCCAGGTCCGTCATCATCCGCCCCATTGATGAGAAATTTCATAGTGGTAGCGGCTGATACCGGAGTTAGCGAAATCAACTTAGACGTAAATAAAACTAAAACAAGTATCAGTATTGGAGTTAAGATTTTAAATAAGTTTTTCATTTTAACAACATCTCCAAGTTTTTAATCCTAACTTCCAAGGCGTCATTCTTTTCTTTTAGTTCTTGAATGGCGCTTATTGCTTTAATAACAAACTCGCCATACTTAAGCCCTTCTGGATTTCCTTCTTTATCGTATTCAACCAAAAGCGGGTCAATTTTATCAATTTCTTCCAATATGAACCCATAATGAATCGTCTGATCGGTGGGTTTGTATTCTGGTTTGTAGCGATATGACACCGGCCGCATTTTCATAATATCATCTAAACTTTTGTAAGATAGGAGCGATACCACATCGTCTTTTACTTTTATGGAGGAAGCCCCAGAACAAGCCGTGAGAGGTGAGTCGTCTTCCACTACTTGTCCACCGACAACACAAAGAACATTCCCTGCGCCGCTCTGAACCGTCAGACCGCTCAAAGCTACTGTTCCTGTTACACTAAGTGTCCGCCAAGGAGAGGTCGTGCCGATGCCTACTTTACCGGCGCCGTCAATCGTCAATCTTGTATTTGTCGCTAAAGCCGTTGAACTGGCTATTTTAAATTTATTCTCATTGGCGGTGTCTATTCCCAAAACCCAAGCCGATTGTCCATTATTTAAGAGACTGTATGCTGTAAAACCAAGAGCTGGAGTGGTTGTCCCAGTTATAGTCAGAAGATTATTAGGCGATGATGTCCCTATACCAACCATACCGTTAGTTATTCTCATTACCTCGTTTCCACTTCCAATAGTAGGAACGCCACTTGTATCTATATTTATGGTGGAAGTAGCGGTGAGAACAGTCCCTGCGGCAGCGTAATAAGGTAGTTGACCAAGCGCGCCTGTATTGACAGTTCCGCTTCCGCCTCCGGGACAAGCATTATTACCAGAAGTACAGAGAGAATATCCGTTCATAGTTGAAGTTGCCGACATTGTTAGAGAAGCAAATTGAGCGCCTCCAGTAACGCTTAATGCCGAAGAAGTAGCGTTTACAAAAGTTTGAGCTCCAGTCCAAGAGTTGGCTTGGCTAAGATTAAGTCCGATAGTGCGAGCGGTAGCTCCCGTATAAGTTCCTGAGAATGTCAGACTGCCATCGGTGGCGGTCAGATTAGCCAGAGTCCCGCCAAGAGCCACGCCGCTTATCGTGGAGTTTACAAGATTGGCGTTCGTTATTTGACTCGCTGAAGTTATAGAAAGAGCATTTAAGGAAGTACCGCCTGTAACGCTCAAGGAAGTTGAAGTCCCAGCCCCGAATACCAGAGAACCGAGCAAAGTGCCGCCATTAACCGATAAACCGGTCGTGGTGGCATTCGAGACGCTTATATTGAGAGCTGACAGCGAACCTAACTTGCTTCCTCCCGATACAGTTAGTCCCGTAGTTGTAGCATTTCCGCCCGTAAAACTGCCGGTTCCAGAAAAGTTATTAGCCCCGAAAGAATAATCGGCTTTACTATTAAAGGTAGTCCAGTCGGCAGAAGCCAAACAACCTGCTTGAGAACCCGAAGCGACATTACAAGTTAAAGTCCTATCAGCAGACAAGTCGCCACCACCAGCGATAGGGGCAGTGGTATTTATAGCTCTTGTTGTTGCCACCTTATTATTAAAAGTAGTCCAATCGCCAAAGGTAAGTAATCCAGTATTAACCGAACCTGCATAGGGGATATTGTAAGTATGAACAGTTCCGGAAGAACTGATATTAAAGTTAGTTCCCGAAGTGGAAGTGGCGAAAGTTTGAGTGGCTCCCGTAAGTCCGTTTAGAGAAGAAAGTCCTGTGCCGCCAGCCCCGCAAGCCGCATTGCCGGCGGTGCAGATAGAATATCCCTGCATTGTGCCTGTGGCGTTTAAGTTGAAAGAGCCAGTTGACAAAACGCTAAAGTTGGTAGTTGACGCATTCTGTGAAGTTATACGAAGCCATTGGCGGGTGGAAGAACCTAAAAGATACGTGTTGTTGCTGATTGGGAAAACGTCTGGCTGAAAAGTAATTGTCGGAGCGGCAGATACTATAAAGCCAAGAGAGAGTCCAAGTGCTATTAAGAAAGCTATGTATTTTATTTGATTTTTCATCAGTTTATATTTAATTATTACAATTCATTAAAAACAACAATTATCGTTTGATTAGTTGCCAAAGTTGAAGCAGCATCAATTTCAGATGTAAAAGTTATGGTCATTGCGTCAGCGTCGCTTGTAAAATCCGTAATCGGTCTAAAAGTAGTTGGAATAGAACCTCCAGTGTGGACACTAACAATATCCCAAAAAGCTGGTAAAGAAAATGTTTTTAAAACTCCATTAAGTTTAGACGATAAATCGTAAGACGTGGTCTTTCTTCTTAATCCACCGCCAGCATAAACAACACCTCCCTTGGTTTTTACTTCTTTTTTTAATTTATCAAGTTCTTCTCTTAAATCTTCAATTGCTTCAATTTTTAATCGTTCGCCTTCTTCAAGAGATTCGAGTTTAGATACTATCATTTCTGGGGTATCGGCAATGGCAACCTCTTTAATTTCATTTGTAACGATAGGTTGTTTTTCTATTATAGTTTCAATAACCTTTTCAACAATAGGAACTTTGATTGTTGAGGCAATTTGCTGTTTATCTTGTTCGGTTAGGATATAACTATCGCCTTTTATGGGATTAGGAATCAAGGGTTTTATGAGTTTTATTATTTCGTCTTTTGTCGGATTATCGCCCTTTTCCCCCTTAACCACATTTTTTATCTTAGAAACATTTTCAACAATATCAATAAGCTCATAAAGCAAGTCTACCAAAGTATCAAAATCTTTAGCTTTTTTTATTTCTTCAAATATTTTTAGTTTTTCTAATGATGGCATAGGTATTTACAAGGGTTTAGTTATATGTTACAATAATATTTATTATGATTGAAGATATTTTAGATACTTGTTTAAAACTAACCGCGGGAATCATATTGGGAACTCTAATATATTTAGCGCTTCATTCTTTACTCTGGTAGTTATCTTAATCGTTGAAATTCGTTAAAAACTTCTTTGGTCATCAATCCGCCCTTCTTTAATTCAGAAAGTTTGGTTAGAAGTTCTTGACCGTTTAATCCGTCAGTTAATTGTAAAACCACTTCTACCCTGGCAAATAATTTTGATTTACTTGTAATATCATCTATAACTTTTGCCTTTTCTTCATCAGGCAATTTCCAATAAGCGTCTTTTAAAAATAACCCAGTAAGTTTTGATTCTGTAATCTGTCCCGCTTGTTTCCAAAGCTGTGTATTTTGTTCTGGTGTTAATCCTTGAAATCCCGCCTTATCTCCTAATAGGGTAGGAGAAACTTTAAATCCGTTGTTCCAAAGTCGTCTAAACTCCGCCACTACAGGAGAATCTTGACTTGGAGAAGGCCTTGTCGGATCGGCCATAATTTCTAAAAAGTTGCCTATAGATTCTTTTTCTTTTCCCAAAACACTTACTTGCGGTTCAAGCATTTCCCGAAGTCCCGGAACCCTTGCTTCAAATCTCTGTAAGATAGATTCAGTTCTTCTTTCTGAAACATCAGTAGCTCGAGCTATATCGGCTAACATAGTTGGGACAGTTGAAGAAAGCAAACTACCTGCGAAACCGGGAGCAGATCGTTCCGGATCCTTTAATGCGTCTATTATTTGATTGATACCCGTTAAAAATGTCTGCTCTGTAAAAGATTTCACGCTTCCAAAAGCCATTGTTGAGATTGCTTCTATTGGACTGCCAGAATTATCCAATGCATTTTGAAAATGCGCTCCAAGTAAAAGAACATTTCCAGCGGGACCAAGAACTTGAACTGATCGCCATTTGCCGTCTATTTTTATTGAGTTTGCCTTTCTGCCTTCTAACTCCCAAAGTTTAATTTCTTTTTCTGAAGTTGGCCTATCTAAAGCAATCATTCCCTTACTAAATACCGCCGCTCCGGTAGCCATAACGGCCGTGCCGGTAATCCCCCGCCCTATTCCTTGGGCAAATAATCTTTGGTCAAATCTTCCTTTCCCGATATTTTCAAAAATTGTTTTTACTATTCCGATAGGAGAATAGTTTATAATCTGGGTGGCTACAGCCGAGGGAGTTCTGCCAAATGGCAGAGCAATCTCTCCTCCGGGAGCTTTTTGAATTTGCCTTGCAATTTTCCCTAATACTGTTTCATTTTGAAATACCGCCATTTCCGCGTCTCCCGTGGCATAAGCAAACATTTTATCAGTGGGATTTTTAACTAAGTCATCAATAAAAGTCTGGGCTTCTGCTCCCTTGAGTCCTTTGTTTACTGCCTGGGCTTTAGCTTGGTTGTAAAGAGAACGGGCTTTGGCGCCATAATAAAACGGCTGGTCTTCCGCTCCCATAAGCTGAAAAATAGTTTCTTCGTATTTTTGAATTCCTCTTGCTACTGGGGAATTTCCAAAATTGACTTTATTATAATCAAGTTTTGTTCCGATATTTCTTTCACTGTATCCTGTTTTTAAGTATCTGATTCCCTTTGTAAATCCTTCTTTAAGCGCGCCTGGTTTTCCTCTGGTGGCAAATGCTAAGGTGCGTTCTTTGGTAAAGAGCGAGGCAACTTTATCTACCGCCACAGCGGGAATATCTTTTAAGATTTCCGAACCCATGTGAGATATATTAGAAAATATGTTAAGTCCGCTGGTTTTTAACCCTGTAAGTAACCCCGCTTTCCAAACAGCTACTACTTTCTGATAAAGAGAAGAGGGAACTAAAGCGGATATTCTGTCTTGAAGTTGTTGGAATCTTATCGCCTTAGCTTCTCCTTCGGCCATTGTATTTATGGCTTTCATTTCGGTTAAGATTTCATCAGCTTGTTTTCCTGTAAGTTCGGGGATTTTCTTTTTTAATCCGAATAATCCGCCTCTTGCGGTATCAACCATTTCATTATATTTTTGTATTTCTTTGGCGGCAAACCTTAATTGTCCTTCAGGGGTTAATCTCCCAAGTATGGAAGCGGCCTGAACCGAACGGCCTTGTTCAGTAAGATTTCTCGCTGTTAGATTAGCCACATCTGCCGCTTTGTCATTTAAGGCGGCTCTTGTCGCAGCATTGGTGGATTTAACTGCCTCATCTCCATAGTGCTTGATAAGTTCGGAAGCAACCGCCACCGCGTCATCATCAGTTCCAGTCCTTGCTATCGCTTCAGCCGCCATAATATCGTCTTGAATAAGATTCTTTGCTTTGATAGCTAATCTATCGGTGCTTCTTGGGATATACTGCCCTGCCACTTTTATTTCTGGATATGCTTCTTTAACGCTTGTAACAAAACCCCTTTCTACTTTCTGGGGTTGTATTGGAACTTTTTTTACTATTTCTCCAACCTTCCCCACCGCCTTATTATAGAAGTCGGTGAGTTGGGATTTTAATTGATTGCCACTTACATTAGAGGAGTATTCAATACCAGCTTTTATGTTTGTCTTTCCTTTGTTGATTGCGTCTGCAAGACGATGATACCCATCCACAACCTCATATTTCCCAGTAGTTATGTTGAATTGTGCCCTAAGAGGTTCATCTGAAATAGTACGAGCAGTTCCTTCAACAATTTCTTTCTGTGCCTTTGCAAAGTCCCTCTTTGCTATATCAAACTCAAAGTCAATCTGATTTATTGGTATATCTGTTACCGCTCTATTTTCAAGATTAGTATTTCTTATATTCTCCACAAACTCCTCCGCACTCTTATACTTCCTTGCTTCTTGGGCGAGGGGTTCTAATTCTTTAGAAATAGCACGACTAACGGGAGCCTCACTTTTAAGAATATAATTTCCCGTGCTTGGTTCTTTAAATACAGCATTTTTCAGTAATGTGAATTGTTCAACTTTTATATCGCTTGGGTCTCCCCTGTAATGACTTTCTGAATAGAATCTCGCACTTTGTTCAGTATCAGCGAAATATGTTCCCTTACTAAACTTATCTGAAGGAAACTTTGGAGCGGCACGATACAAAGTAATTGTTTCAGGTGCTATTTTTGGCGGAATTTGGGCTATTTTTGAGGGTTTAAATATATTCTTGATAGACTCTACTACTCCCTTGCCTTGCTGTAAGGTTTCTTCTCCTAATGCCTTAATAGTTTGAGGGGCTTTTTTAATAACTTCTCCTGCTACTTTCTTTTGAAGTCCACCGAGCAAAGGAATATCAACTACCGAAAGTTTTGCGATTTTTTCTGGATCAGTAATGCCAAATGCCCTTGCTTGCATATTTCTTTGTGCAGAATAAAAGTCTTCTTGAGCTTCTTGGGATTTTTGGAATTGTGATTTAGCAAATCCTAAAATCTTTCCGACAATGTCGGTTTTATTTTGAGGAAGAGTTTGAGGTGTTGAAACAGCAGTTGAAGCAGGAAACTGAGATTTAATAAGATTTATTCCTCCTACATCGGGTCTTGTTTCTGTTGATTTGATAGGCGAACCAAAAACACCGTCAAGCCATTCGCCTGTTCTGCTTATAACTGAAGGAAGTGTATTGCTAAATAAACTCATATATTCTCAAAATTTAAAGCACCGCCTGAATATGCCTTTTTTAGGTAAGCATCATATTTTGTAGCAGTTCCTTTGCCAAACTCTCTATCAATTTTATCAGCGGCAAGACCCCATTCATTCGGAAGCATTGCCACAATCTCTTTGACACGGGTGAATTCTTTAGATTCAGCTGATGAAGGTGCTGGAGAAGTTGTTGGCGTCCCCACTCCCTTAATCGTCTTAATCACTTCAGCGTTTCCATCTTTGTTAATCCCAATAATTGATACATCTCCTGCCTCATTTTCTTTAGTTATAAAGCTATCGTATTTATCTTTGCCTTTTATCAAAGCATCTCTCATGGTCTTCAAACCTGATAAACCATAACCGATTTTATTATCAGCTATGTTCTGTAATTGAGCATCGCTAAATTCCGCGAAAGCCCCCGAAGTGATATACTGTCCAATTTGCTGGCGGGCGTTGTCTCTTTCCTGTTCCTGTTGTGTGATTTGTTTTTCAATTCCAAACTTGGCGATACCAAATCTATCGTCTAATTCTTTATTCATATCATCAAGTTGTTTTTGGGCAATTTCAATATCCCCTTGTAATCTTTTAAGATTAACGGCATTTGTATTTGTAAATTGTTCTATTCTTCTTGCCGCTAGCCCTTTTGGCAAGTCGGGGTTATCTTGAATATCCTTGATAATAGCTTGAAGTCCCGCCTCAAGAGCTTTCTTTTGTTTCATCAAATCTATCACCTCTGCCTGTTTAGCAGGCATTCCTATCTGCGCCCTAAAGGCATCAAAAGCTTTAGATAATCCAAACGGGTCGCTTGAGGAGTTAATAGCGGCTTGTTGGTTCGCGTTATCTACTACAGGTTCAGAAGGGGTAGGCGGTTCTTTTGATACATTATCTATTACCTTATTTTGTAAATCATTTTGTAACTCTTGGTCAGATTTTATTGGTTTTTCTGCCTTACCGCTTATTAAATTTTCGGCGCTTATCGGGTCTGTTTCAAGTGAGCTTCTGAAGGGTTGCGCTCCCATATCTTGTTTTGTTACGTCAATTATAGTTCTGCCATCGGGTAAGGTTTTATAACCAAACTTATTGTCTATCTGAACATTTGAGATACCATAAAAATTACCTTGAGCGTCTTTGAAGACACCAGATTGACCCGCTCCTTGAAGTCCCATTTGACGAGCTTGGTCAAGGGTTACCATAGTAAATTGAGGTTGTTTTTTGCTTTTTGGCTGTTCTTCAGGAGTTATAATACTGGGTGTATTTATCCCTCCTGCCGCTTGGTTAGCCATTCCTCTTTGAGTCCCTGAAGAAAGAGCATTGGCACCAGAAGCAGCCGCTTGCTGGCTTGATGACCTCGTTTCTCCGCCTATACCTTGAACTGCCGCCGCTCCAGGGGGAGTTGGTAAAACCTTTCCAGTTCTTGGGTCTCTTGGAAGAGACATATTTGGGATTTGATAAGGAGCATAATCAAATTGTAGCGGTTGCGTAATTTGTCTTAAAGGCTCGTTTATTTGAGGTTGAGTTGTTATAAGCGGCCGAACAGTTGGCACAAATTGTTCTGTCCCAGAAATAGTTTTTCTTGTAGTAGGGTCAATCTGTTGAAAATTAATTCCTTGGGAAGTTTCTCCTATGGCTTGAATAGGTTGACCCGGTCTCACAGGTTCTGATAGTTGTGGAATAGTTCTAATGGCTTGTTGTTGAGTAGGAGTCGGTGTAAAACCAAAAGGAGCAAATGCTTCAAGAGATGCCTTACCGCCCCCCACACCTAAAAATCCTTTAATGTTTGATAAAGCGCTTGAACCTAAATTTTTTAATGTGTCAAATATGGAAGGCATTTTTTAGATTTAATTATATTTATTTTACCACAAAAATCACTTTTTTACAAATTGGTTATATCTATTTTATAAGAACTTCCTGTTGCTCCTGCCGCTCCCGCTCCTCCACCTCCTCCAGCAGCGCCGCCACTATCTCCAGCACCACCTGTTCCCGCTGTGCCTGCCGCTCCACCAGTCATAGAAGTTGAACCTGTTTCCGAAAATAAACTATAAATCATAATAATCACTCCACCACTGCCTCCACTGCCAGCTCCTCCACCTCCTCCTCCTCCTTTTGCTAAAGTAGCTACCTGTGCCGCTGTGCCATTACCACCGTTACCTCCCACTCCTCCAATAGATTTGATTGTTCCATCGTTCACTATTCGTTTTGCGGCAATCCAAACTATACCTCCTGTTGAACCCGATCCAGCTCCACCTCCTCCATCTCCACCATTTTCACCTCCGTTTGAACGACCTCCGCCACCTCCACCTGAACCCCCAGTTCCGGCAGAACCTGTTAAAGTCACCACCGATGGTTGTGTATCCAAAAGAAAGAAAGCCGCTAAAACACTTTTAAGAACATTAAAAACAGTTCCTGTCTTTGAACCTCCCGCTCCTGCCGCTCCACCAGCTCCACCGGCACCCCCGCCAGAACCTCCGGCTCCCCCACCCGAACCGGTAGAACCTGCCGCTCCTAAAGATTTGGCAGCATCAACCCCAATAGTTCCATCTGTCCCAGCGCTTGGAGGAATGCCCCTACTACCACCTGCTCCACCAGCCGCACCTGCCTTGCCTGCGGGTAAGGAGCCAGAAGCCACAGCCACTCCAGCAGTACCTCCAGCTCCTGGCGTATCTGTAGCATTAGCCCCATTTCCTCCAATAGCCCCATTGTTTTGTATAGTCCCCTTATTAGTCAGTGTTTCCTGAACGAAAACTCTAAATGATGCGGTATTTAAACTAAACCCAACATTCACCGTTAAATTTTTATAAAATTTATCTGCTGTTAAGGTTGTATCAGAAGATATTGTTACATCGCTATCAGAACCATCACCGAATATATTTTGGGCTGTTGCCAAAAGTAAATCATTTTTTCTTATGCCTGAAAAGTTGCGGGGATTTAAAGAACTGATAGAGTTTTCTATGTCGTTAATTTTACGTTTTAAATCATCCAGTTCGTTTGTAGGTGTGAAATCTTCAAGCACCATAGTTTTTATTACTTATCAATTTTAGATATATTCCAGTAATTTTTGCACTGTTAGTTGTGCTTGACGTAAAAGCCATCTTATACTGTAATACCTTACCCCTACTCGCTGGTTTATAAAATCCCAAAACAGCATTAGTTCCTGTAAAGTTTGTTCCATCTGGCCTTGTTTTAGTTACATAAGAACCATAATCAACGCCTACTGATAAAACTATTGAAGTTGAAGCGGCCAGAGGGCGGGATAAAATAACCAATTCTTCAAGAATCTTATCTAAACGAGCGTCTCCGTCGTCGTCAAATATAGATTCATAAACCGCGTTAGAACTTCTTGTGGGCGAGTTATTTGACTCGCATCTTGAGTGGTCGGCTGTTCCGTTGTCATCAAAAGCGGCGTAGTAGTTCGGACCCTGAATATGTAAAGCGGTTGGTTGGTGTAAAGAATAATCGGAAGTGTCAAACCTCTTGGAGAGAATTAAGGCGTTCGGTTTATCGGCGTCCAGTTGTCCTAAAGCGTAGATACCAGACTTGTCTGTCTTATTAAGCCCGAAATAGAGTATCTTGTCTTTCTCACTGACCATTTTAGCAGAGGATATTGGTCTCGTTGAAGCATCAGCGGCTATATCAGGCAGAGCGATACCGGGAAGTTCAATAGGCACGGCTCCGGGGAAAGCCCCCGAAAGTTGAAACAATCTCAAAATCCCACTACCCACAGCCGCCATTTTGATTCGTTCTTGGTGGTTAACTATCCATAAAGGGATCCCTACAGGCAAGACAAATGAATCATTAAACTGGCTGGCTGACGCGCCATCCCACCAGAACGCTCTACAATAATTAGCTGATCTGTTCTTGTTTCTGCAAAGTATTAAAAATATATCTGCTATCCCGATAATATCCACCGCCTCCCATTCTTTGGGTAGAGTAAATTTCTTTTCGGTAAAAGTTCCGTCTTTATCAACTTGAGCTATGTATTGCCCGTGGCAGATATAGAGTTCTCCAAAGATTACTTTCATAGTCGGCCGCATAAAGTTGCCGTCTAGTCCTGTTAAATCGCTACTGGCATTAGAAGTCCCCGCCGCCCAAGCAGAACCATTCCATATTTGGAACTCGGCCGCTCCTATATTCCATCTCACTAAATACCAAGTGGCGGAAGCTCCCATTATGAAATAAAGAGAAGTTGGATTTGAAGCAGCTGTATCTCTTAAAAACTTTAAGTCAGAAACTAAACTTGAAAGATTGGTGGTATCGGTAGAAGTAGCAAGGGTTGTAAAGTTCCCTGGGTCATTCGCTCCTCCGCTTGCCAGCTCAATCAACCTAACCTGATTGCTGGCGTCGGTTCTCTTACCATAACCATACATAACAGGATTTGTCGCTCCGTCCCTGTCTCCCGAAGCGTAAGCATAAACTTCGGTTGAAGCGGGTATGGTTTGAGCGGACATTATTTGTTCGGCCTGGATATAATCCTGATTGGAAAAAATATCCAATTCCTCGCAATTAAAAGCTCCCCCAACTATTTTGGATTTATCGTCTCTAACTATTCCAGCATAAAATTTCGTTATAATTTTCTCTGTTGTACTTTGCTCTTGTTTTGGCATACATATTTAACGATTATTCTGATACCTTGGAGAAATATTTGGTTTAGTATCTTTACTTCTTCTGCTAAAAAACTTTTTAATATCGTCTTCATCTACTAAAATCTGCTGGGATATAGCTTGTAACTTAGGAGAGGAATTCTCAATTAAGAAAGGCAAAGAGGCATAACGATAAATATAGTTATGGTGAATCACAGGGATACCTGGTTCTTTATTGGTTTTTAGCCAAATATGAATTCCTGATTGAGAACCAGTTGTGTTTATGGCTGAACCTCCTTGAGTGGTAGCAAGCCTAAAGTCATCCGCAGTAAGTCCAGCTGAAATCACGTAATAAGTAGTATCAACTGCAAGTCCGGTAGGCAAAGCCCCGTCTGTATTTAAAATAACCGTATCATTAGCCGCTAATCCGTGAGCAGTAGCAGTAAAAACACCTGGAGAAGCTATGGTTACAGTAAAAGTGGCAAAAGTATATTTAGAAGCTGGACGATTAAAATATGCCTTTAAACCTGCAGTAGAAGCATAATTCGGGCTTGGTCTTAAATAAATAAAATCGCCAAGTTTGGCATAATGAGTAGGAGTCCCTGAAGCAGGACTAATGTATAAGTCCTCAAAAGTATTTTGAGAAGAACCGCCTATCACTCCACTTGCTGGGGTTGAAAGAAGTCCAAGATTATCAAATAATTCTGGTATTAAAAACACTCCAGTTCCCGCGCTGTTTAAAATCTCTAACTTAAGTAAACTCAAAATCTTCTCGGTAAAAGTTCCAATCTTATATCTATTTGTTCCCGATACCAAATTTTGGGTGTCAAGTGGAGGCGAAGTAAAATTTATATCATCAAAAGGCCATCTGCCATCTGACTCAAATGCTAAAGATAAATATCTATCTAAAGCATCATTAACTCTGGACGCTTTAGCTTTATTAGAGTAAGTAGCCGCGACCGAACCGCAGATGAGATTGATGTTTTCTACAAGTCCATTATTTATTGGGTCTATGAATTTCATTATTGCATCAAGTTAATTTTATATTTGCCAAAAAATCTTCTAAGAAAATCCCAAAAGTTCGTTCTTTCTATTTTCTCTATGCGGTATCTTTTTATCCGTTCAAATCCAAAGTCCCAATCAAGATTTTTAATACTTCGGTCATAGCTATCAAATATCTTCCAAAATTGCCCTTCAGAGTAGCCAAACATAACGCACCAGTGATTATCTTCAGCGCCCATAGGTCTTATGTAAATCTTCTTATCAAAATCATATTGCCAAGCCGCTACTGCCACACCCAGTGGAGAGTATCTTAACGCTTCTTTTATGGCTTCTTTGTGGTTGTGTTCTCTTTTATCATCATATACCCATTCGTGGTTTATTTTATGATTCTTGATAAACTCTTCACCTTTCCAAGTAAGAAGAACGGGTAGGGGATCGGGAGAGTAGTAATCTTCCAAAGTTCCAGCTTTACTCATAGGAAGAAACTCATCGTCAATTACCCCGCTTACCTTTCTTATGGTTTCAATAACTTTCTGCGGGCTGTTGCCCGGGGGTCTCGTGCCGGCCGCTATACCAACATATCGCTCACTCCAGTTTTTTGTTTCACCGAATAATCTTTTGAATAAAAACTCTAAGGCGTTAAGCGTTCCAAAGGCCGTACAGTTAGCCGTTTCATATTTTTCGGTTCTTTGAATCTCATCAGCGGGAATAAACTTGTCCCATTGCCCTGTTGGCTGGAGAGTTTCTGTCGGGATACTTAAGCTACCAAGAACATAGTCAGTATCAGTAATTTCATCCTTAATATATCCGAATTGTTTGGGTTCATTTTTTTCCATTGAATAAATGAGTTTCTATACGAGTTAATCTTTTTTCTATATCCAATCTAAAACTATTAAAACTATTTTCTAACTCATTTAAACTGTGGAAATGATTTGTTTCTGCTTCAACTTTGAACTTTTCTAATTCCCCTATTCTTTCGTCTGATTCAGGCGAAGACTTACCATTAGCCAACTTCTTGCTAATCGCCCCAAATATGCCCGATTTGTAAGCAAAAAAAGCCATAAGAGCGGCCGAGCCGGGCCACCCTACCACTCCCAAAAGATTTAAGAGCTGTTCTTCCATTTTAGTTTTCTACGCACGAAATTGTTGATGTGCCTTGTGAGTAAGCCATGACCCCCCCTGTAAATTGATTATCTTCGTTAATCTCAAAGAACGACGGAGCAGTTGAAGCCATCGGTGAAAGAATAATCCCTCCAGGAATTGAAGTGGTAGCGTATGTTCCCAGCATAAAAGACACTACATAACCATTGGTATTTGTGTTGTAGCATCTCGCGTAAGTTCTTGAATCATTCGGAGCGATAATTTGAGAGCTTGAAGCAACATTCTGATTATTCAAAGGGCCATTAGAACTTGGATAAAGAGTGGTAGAAGTCGCAACAGATATTTGTCTATAAGAGTTAGTTAATCCTCCCAATGCTTTATCTTTTGACTGAAAATACAGAAGTCCCGCCACAAGAATAGCGGTCATCAGTAAAGCGGCTAAAACTAAACTTGCTGTTACAAACCTGCTTAAATTTTCTTTGAACATATTTTTGTTTTTAATTGTTTTTAATAACACTCATTCCTAACCCCGATCTTACTCACAAGATAAGATTAGGATTAGTGTCAATGTTAGTAAGTTGAGTAGTTAAGTCTGATTTTAAATCTTCCGCCGAATACTTCGCCATTGTTTGTGAACGCTGAATCATACCCGCCGCTATTTCCAAGAGGGTCTTCTCCGTTAATACCGCGAGCGGTACAGATAAAGAAGTCTTTAGGATTCAAGGTAAGTCTCGGAGATGTGGTAGCCATATTTATATCTCCAGCCGCCCCTCCTACACCGCTTGAACCAATCCAGCCTCCAGTAGAAGTTGAGTTGTTAAAGACAGTTCCAAACAATGTAGTGGTGCTAATGGTAATGGTTCTTAACCAGTTAATATCCGGTTTTCCTCCCCCCGATTTAGCGTTACCACAGTAGAGCGCGTAACTTGAAGTCGCTACTCCAGTATTGGTCAGTTGAAGAAAATCAACAGTTGCCGTAGCAGGGATATTGTTATCAACCATAGAGAAAGATATTAAGGTAGTCGTTGAGTTTTTGAAATCAGCGCTTCCAACATATGTACAAAGACCGTTAATGCAAGAAGGATTGGGTAATTCTGGGCCGGAAACGGCACCAACTACCTGTCCTTTGTCGTTAACTATAACAGTGGTCTTATTTCCCCATACAGCAACCCAAACTAACCCAGCGACTAATAAACCTATCGCAACCCATATAAACAACAATTTTGATTTGTTTTCCATGTTTATTGTAATAAGTTTAGCTTTTTTGATAATTCTTTGTCTTTTTCTTTTAAGACGTAAATTTCTGGGTATTGCTCTTTATTTATGGCGTAAATCTTGCGGAGTAGTTGCCTTGCTTCTGATTCGACAGGTGTAGAAGTTTTAACAGGTTCTACCACCTCATCAACCACATCAACTGAAACTTCGGGGTTTACTTTCACTTTTTTTGTTTTAGGCATGTTTGTTTTTTGTTAACCCCCTTTTGGGGAGTGTATGAGCTAAGTACGTCGGTGAGGAAATACTTAACCCAAATACTCCCCAAAAAGAGGAGTGGTTTATAAGTTAGGCAATCGTAATATCTACTACTAAAGCGGTAAAAGGAGCCCAAAGTTTAGCTCCGATATTCGCCCAACACGAAAGTTCCTTACCTGTTTTAAGGGTTACTTTCTTTTCGTCTACAATTACTCCGCCTGGCATTGCGTAGGTTGCCACATTCTTAACACCGAACATTCTTCGTGCGTCATTTGTCCAAGTTTTAGAACCTGAAGCGGTTGTAGTTGTCGCGTCAATAAAGGTTCCAGTTCTAACTACGTAGAACTCAACACCCATATAACGGTCTACAAATCCGTTTTTTAGAACTGTGTCAGACATACTAAAGCCGTTTGTGGCCATAGCTGGGATTACACCCGCTAAGTCGGTGTTCTCTAAGACTAAGAAAGTGCCTTTGTAAAGCTGGGAATAACCCGCAACTCTTGAAAGCAAAGCTCCCAAGATTGTTATCAGGTTTCCAGCAGTAGTAAAGCCACCCACGGGTGTAGTGTAAGTTCCTGTCGCGTTTGCGAGAACTTCGTTTAATACCCACTGGTCTGCTCTTTGGGCTACAGCGTAGCTCACTTCGTCAACCCTTGACATCCAAAGGTCAACTCTTGCTAATAATTGCTCAAATTGATAAATATGTTCTCCGTAAGTTACCTGATCGGTAACTGTTAAGGTGTCATCAGTGGTGGTAACCGCAGTCAAAGCGTATGTTCCAGCCATTGTCGCTACTGAAGCGGTAGGTTGGTTACCATACGGATTGGCTAAGTAATATGCCCCACTGGTGTCCTCGTTAAAGATAGCTTTCGCTACCATCGCTTTTCGCAAGTTGGTTTCTAAAGTACTTTTCATGTACTTTATTCGCCAAGTTTCGCTAAGCGTACTCGTGCCGATTGTTGCTGGCATGTTAGTTTATTCTTTTTATTATCTAATAATCCCCCACCGACTATCCCTGTAATTCTCACCAATTCAGCAGAATAAACTTTTATAGCTCACCCTATTAAGTTTTTATGTTTGCTATCCTTTGAGCCAAACGCGCTTCCGAAAGAGCTTTAATTCCTTCGTCGTCTTCGGGTAGTTGACCCGCTTCGGCTCTTTCAAGTATAGCTTCGTGCGTATTTTTAGAAGTTCCTTTCTTGCTTCCGCCAGTATTAGCGGCTTCTTGAGATTCACGGAACTCCTTTTTCGTACCCAAAAGAGCTTGCATTTCAGGTAGCTTTTTAGCTTCAGCTACGGGAATCTTCTTAAACTTCGCATATTCCGTAAGCTCGTCCACATCGTCATCGTGGACATCCTGTAATGCTCTTATGTCTTTTAAGGTTAAAGGTTCTTCGGATGTTTTAGGAGTTTCCGATTCCTCCTTTTTTGGAGCTGGAGTAAGTTTTTTAAGTCCTTGCTCTGCTCTTGTAGCTCTTCCGTGAAGGTCTTTATTAACTTTTTCAAGTTCGGCAAGTTTTGCCTTTAGACCTTCAGAAGTTTCTTCTACATCTTCCTCGGTTGTAGAGTCGAGGGGCTCATTCTCGTTTGAAGAGTCGAGATTCTCAAATTGATTTTCCATAGGTTAAGTGTCTATGACACAGATACTTTATTTTTTAAGTGGTTAAGTTTCCACAAAGTTTTTAATGATAATTATATTATAGCACGTCTAATTTATTTTTACAACTATTTATTTACTACTATCGCGGAATAATCTCTTATTTCTTTCAAAATCTGATTCTTTTTTCTGGCCTGCCAATATCCACAATTGAATAGTATTATCCTCAACGTTCTTTATTATTATGTTTCTTGCTGCTAATTCTGCGTATGATTTTTGAACCTCCTTGTCTTTGGAGTAACCTAAACTTTTTAACTTAATATCTCTGTCGTCTTCCTGCCCGTTTATCAAGCATTTGAACCTTTGATTCATGTAGTCAATCAGTCCTTGTCTCGCATAAAGTTCAACTTTTATATGTTCTAAACTTCTGTCCTTTGTATCAACTAACATCCAAAAGTCCATAAGCTGCCCAAGTGGCGTGTCTAAGTCCAGCACCGGGAGATAGGTCTTTTGGATAATAGGTAAGATATTAGAAGTCTTAAACAACTTGATACTTTCCGTTTCCACTTCGTTTAACTCTCCTTGTAAAAGAAATTTTCTTAGAAGAAGAAGTAAATCGGTTCTTTCAGAGAAAGCGCTGTTTAAGATTTTTAATTCGTCATCCGAATATCTCATTACTTGCAATTTTTTTTGTTCCATTTAATTAGGTAGTTTAATTAACTTTTTAAATCAACCGATTTTTCCGTATTAACAACATAGTTTTTTACGAGACCTTTCAGAATTGAATTTACCGCCTGTCTGTATCTGACTTTAAGAACTTTAATAGGAAGTTCTTTGTTAAAAATCTTTTCAACATAAACAGTCTCATTACCGTCTTTAAATTCTAACTTATAAATAAGAGTAAAATCATTTTCTCCTTCTTCTCTCCACCCTTTTAAATAATAGTCTGAAAAAATAGGTAAGTAAAAATCTGGTTCTCTGTCTGGCATTTTGTTTTTTTGTTCTGTCATTGTTTTTTATTTAATAAACTTTTGTACCAACATGCCCTACCTGAAGTGTCGGATCTTCAAAAATCTCAACTCCTGCTTCTTTAGCTTTACGACAGAAATATATGTCTTCACCTTCGGGCTTATCTACCGGTCCAAGCGAGAACCACGGTCTTGGTATTTTCTCAAATGCTTCCCTTTTAATCAGCATACAGCCGGTAGCGGTGGCATAGTTCTTGTAAATATGGTCTGGAAGCGACATACCCGGCATATCAAATCTTGTTTTAACGGCTGGGTCTTTTTCCTTTCCTTGTCGTCTATAATATCTCGCCCCCACTATGTCCTTGTCGTGAGCCAGTAAAGTATCCAAAACGTCTGGTTCAAATTTCATATCGCTATCTACGAAGAACAGGTGCGTCCCGTCTCCGTTCATAAATCTTGCCGATACTTCTTCCCTGTTAAACGAGACATATGGTCCTTGCTCAAATATAAATCCCATGTCCGGTCTTTTCTGAAACAGTTTTATCAAAGTACCAACAGTTTCAGTTCTTATAAGCTCCGAAACGGCCATCCCTAAAATCACTTTAGGCATGTTTTTTCTTATATGATTTAGCCGCCTTCTTTCCTTTTGCTGTATAAGCAAATTTCTTAACTTTTCCTGATTTTGTTTTTATTTTAGGCACAGTTTTATTTATCTTAATTGTGTTTGTAAATTTTGCTGACCAACACCGACACCGCTCACCACCGGAGCTGTTGGTTGTCCTGATTGTAATTGAGGAGTTGAAGCGTTTAAATTACTTAGTTCCACTGGACTCAAATGTCCTGTCTGTGAGATAAGACCGTTAAAAAGATACTCCTCAACTGGAGAAAGCGGTCTGCCCTGAAGACCTATAAGAAACTTTAAAGCCGTATCATACGTGGCCATTACCGCTTGGGCGTCTTTTTGTTCATCGGTTGGATCGCATTCAAATAATCCTTTAAATCCTTTGAACACGTCTTTCCACTTGGTTGTAGATATATCAGAAGGCCGTATGAACCTCTGATTGCCCTTTTCGTTTAATTTGCCCTGAATTTGTGATTCTATAGCCATCATATCGGGCGACTGGGTTATCTTGCCGTTGAGTATATTTTCCTTAATCTGCCTGTTGGCTACTCTTATTGCTTCCCCAGGGACAAAAGCCCTATCTAACTTCTTAATCTGGTGGCTTTCTAAAGTGGCCGCTATCTCATCTGTCGTATCCATTTTCTTTTTAATATGGTCGGCAATGAAAGTTTCTAACATTTCTTCAATATGAAAAGCCTTGTTCTGACGCATTAGTTTAAATAGTGAGTGAGATTCTTGTAATAAGGCCTGAACCTGTCTCCAAGCGGTGCCTGAAGGAGCAGTTTCTCCTAACATAGATTCTGATATGCCGGTAGTTCTATTCCCGTTAGTTTCCCATTGCTGGCCATAAGACTGTAAAGCCACTATGTCGGGCTTATTGT
>ERZ1292642.442-Hain-H14-01um-R1-442-length-24158-cov-5_pt1 | contig 24158 bp, 34 predicted proteins | sample MGYA00564403_ERZ1292642 | MGnify/ENA primary metagenome ERZ1292642 (study PRJEB36523, sample SAMEA6512643) | groundwater metagenome | collected 2019-01-09 | study: AquaDiva: Metagenomics assemblies of 32 groundwater samples
ATGTTAAAAGACATGGATATGGAATTGAATAATTTTGGAGAATATATGATTAATTTTAAAAATTATCATGGATTATGAAAAAAACAGCAGTTGAACTTATTGATGAACTCTCGATTGTTAATATTAAAATCGCCTTATTAATTGAAAAAGAAGGCGATGGTAAAAAAATAATCCAATTGAATCAATACAGGTCGGAATTGAAAAATGCTCTGACGGAAGAATTAGGAGGAAGGAAAGAAATAAAAACATGATTGATTTTGATTTTGTCTGGCAATTAACATTACGGGATACTGATATATCTGAACATCTCATAACTCTTTACGGTCTTGCGGTTGCTGTAAAAGCTAAGACTATCCTAGAGATCGGGGCAGGGCAATCAACCTTCGTTTTACTGATAGCAGCGGTAAAAAATAAAGGCGATTTATACTCTATAGACTTAACTAAAGAATCCCGCAATCGTTTATTTCCAGAAGCCCCTGATATAAATAACGAACCAAAATACCATTTCATACAAGGTGACAGTCAACTCGTAGAGTGGGATAAAGAGATAGACTTTCTTTTTATAGATTCCGGCCATTCCTACGATCTAACGATGGCAGAATTAAAGAAGTTTACCCCTTTTATCAAAGAAGGGGGTTTCATACTTATGCACGATACCGGAGAGTTTAATAATGTATTTATAGACTGCCGTAGAGCTATGTTGGATTTTCTAAACATTGTTAAATGGGAATATCGGACATTAAATAACCAAAACGGATTAACGATAATAAGAAAAATATGAAAATTTTAATCAGCGGTGTTGCGGGCTTCGTGGGTAGTCATCTTGCGGATTACTTAATTGAAAAAGGCCATAGAGTTATAGGAATAGACAATTTATCTACAGGGGATGAAACAAATTTCAATTTAAAAATTAAAAAATTTTACAAACAAGATATAAAAAATGTAGATTCAAAAATTATTGAATATGAAAAGCCTGATTGGATTTTTCATCTTGCCGCCAACTGTCGTACTTTCCTGTCAGTCGAAGATCCGATGTTTGATATGGAAAATAATATTAAAGGAACACTTAATATGCTATTAATGGCAAGGGACAATAAAGTAAAAAGATTTGTATTTGCATCATCTTGTATTGTTAACTCGCCTAACACTCCTTACTACGTTTCAAAATTAGCTGGGGAGGAATATTGCCGAGTATTTAACAGTTTATATGGTCTTTCAACAATATCGCTTCGCTATTCAAATGTTTATGGATCACTTCGTCAATCTGAAAAAGGCTCACATATAAACGCTTTAGCCTCACTTCATAAAAGCAAAAGGGATACTGGTAGAGTTTGGATAACAGGTACGGGCGAACAAAAAAGAGATTGGACTTCAGTTTACGATATTTGTAGAGCTAATCTGCTTGCGGCAAAAAGCAATCTTAATGGGGTATTTGATATTTGCACAGGAGTCAACACTTCCATGAATGAGATTGCTGAATACTTTGATTGTCCTATAGATTATGTAAAAGAAGCAAAAGGCGATCACATGAACTTATCAGAAAAACAAGATCCACGACCTGCCAAAAACTTACTAGGTTATGAATACAAGATTAAATTAAACAAAGAAAGTTTGAGTCCTTATTTATGAGAAGCGTCTTTGTTAGTTCATGTTCGGATCCCTTTCTTTTGATGTTCGTCTACAAGTTATTCAAAGAGAGGTTCTATGACGAAGTTGACGAACTTATGGTCAATGTCAACAACCATGTGGGAGTTCCTCAAAATGTCGTATCTGAGATTTTATCGAGGCTGTCTCAGGATAAAAAAGTCTCGATAATCTATCATCCTAGAGGAATAGGCAATGGAGTCCCGATAACCGAAATGACCCTTATAAGCAAGGCGGATAATATTATGCTGTTAGAGGATGACGGGTTTATTTTCGAGAGCGGGATAGTTAATCAATGCTTCCAGAATATAGAATCGGATTTAACCGATGCGGTAGGGTCGCCAAGGTTCTCATGCGGAAATGAGGTGGCGGAGGCTTCTAAGATTAAGTACGGATTGGATTACTCGGCTTACGGAGATCAGGGTCCCAATTTCTGGCCCTGTTTCTTTTTCTGTAAGCGTAAAGACTTACTTAAAACTGATCTTAATTTTGCAAGCTATACATGGCAACAAGGCGTGTATTCTAAGGAACTAAATCATACGTTCAAAGAGATAAATCATGGAGATACCTTCGTGTGGGTCTGTGTCCAACTGAGGGCTTTGGGCCTAAGATTCCACAATATCCCTCAACACCATGCTGATGTCTACGAAATAGAGAGCAAAGAGAAAAAAGAAATGAATTGGCATCCTTCACAACAGCCTTTCAAATGGCTGCATGGGGGTTCTCTTAGTGCAGGTTGGGGCGGATATTTAAGCGGAAGAATACCGGATGTATCAAATGAGTCAGCTAAACAAGAGATGGAAACAAGATGCGCCTTATGGACTCTTTGCAGTGATTACATATTTGGATTTGATGACTTTAGAGATCAGTACAAAAAAGGGATTGAGTTATTAATAAATAATGCTAATTTAGATCGAGTAAGGATAAAACAGAAATATAGTTTGTATAGGGAGTTGATGCGTGTGTGATAAATCTGCAAACTTATGAAGGCGAATATTTTTATTGTCAATCAATTTCTCATCATTTTAGGGAAGAAACATTCCATAAAAAAAGAATGGTAAAAATAAGCAATAAATTTCAAAGATTCAAATTCTGTTCCATTCATTGTTGTGATTATTTTAAGGAGTTAAATAGGAAATATTTAAAATGAGGATAAAAATTGGAAATTTATATGGTATAGATTTTATTTTAGAAGATCAATCAATTAAAAGATCAAAAAGAAAGACGAAAAAGATAATTGATTTTTATAAAAGAGCAGTAATAGCATCTGAAAATTTACTCAATGATGATAAATTTATAAGTTTTCATAAATTATGAATATAGACGTTATTATTTGTCATGTAAAAGATGTTCTTTACCCTCAATGGATGCACCGCATGAATAAAGACCGTGATTTATTCGGGAAAATAATAGTGATGATGACCCAAAGTGCATCAGATAGGGATTACACTGAATACCTCCAAAGTAAATTAAGAAGACTATCCGTAATAAGGGAATACCGTCATGATTCTCCCGATTGGCGGGATGCGGCCATTAAAGAAGCGTTATTTGAAACTAGAGGAGATAGAGTCTTATTTTTAGAGCAGGATTTTCTTGTTGAAGACGAATTTTTCAAGGAATTGCTTGAAGTATCAAAACCATATAATACTGTAGGCTTCAGGGATGGCAACAGGTTTCACCCGGCTTGTCTATTGGTTAGACAATCTGCAATCGCAAAAACACGAAAAGACTTCAGTGTCGATCCAGACGTTGGAGATCATTTCTACAAATTCACACAGGACCTTGAGAAAATAGGCAACTGCGCTTCTTTAAAGGATTTTAAATTGCCAAAATGGGAACACATATCTGGACTCACTCAAAACTACAGACTTACAAATAACTTCTACCACCCCAAAAGATTCTACGATTATTTAATGGATTCTCTTGAGTACGATCAACCTGAAGATTGGCGATTATTTACCATTAAAAAAGCAAAGGAGGTAAAAAATGAGACCCGGACTTAATGCAACTCTTCTTATTACTTGGCATTCTTCGTGTGATTATCCTTTGGCAAGATATTGGTTGAAAAAATATGGAATCTGGTTTGACAAAATAATAATTTATTTTTCCCAACATAATATATACCCGCAGGTAGGACATTTTGTCCAAAGCGATTTATCCAGTTTAAGCAATATTATTTTTCTTGATCCTGTAGAGTACGAGTTTGGAAAAGAAGATTGGCGTGCCATAAGTGTTAAAAGGATGTTTAATTATGCTAAAGGCACGAAGTGGATTGCATCTATTGAACAGGATATGTTGTCTTCAGACTGGCCCCGCCTGCTTATAATGGCAAGAGAGGCTATGAATGATTGTGATTTATTCGGTTGGATGAATCCTACCAACTCACCGTATATTCATCCAGCTTTCTTTTTTGCTACATGGGATACTTTAGAGAAAGCGGATTACGATTTCACTCCACATCCGGAGATTAACGGAAGCGATCACTTTGCAATGATTACATATAAGGCTAAAGAAAAAGGTTTAAAAATCAAATCATTGCCAATAGGGGAAGTGTCGCCGGATTCTTTAGCTTTTCATCTTGGCGGTATTAACCAAAATTATTTATCAGGAATAAAATCCGGGATATTCCACAGGCCTGATATTTTTTCCATTTATAATCATCATTGTCTTTGGAATTATGGGCCAGATCATCATCTGGAATTTAGAAATCTGATGATGGAAGTAAAAAAACAACTTCCTTATAAAGACGAAGAAGGAGAGAAGTGGAATAAATTTTTTACATGAATATATTTTCAGACTTTCATCATAATTCACTTTTTACCTCATTGCAGATGTTATTTGAGGTTAGACTTAATCACCAGCTATTCCGGCCAATAGGAGAAGATTGGTATGAACATGGATTTTGGAAATTGGCCGAACCCTATAAAAACAATCATTCAACCATTATCCAATATTTAGGCATAAGGGATCATTATCAGCCTAAAGACGGTACGCCTCCATTAAACGAAATCAAACATAAAGACGATTACTACACGATCAAAAGCTATCCATTTGACCACAAAGCAATCATATTAGATCAATTCAAAAAGATGAAGTTTGATATAATAATTGCCAGTTACCAACCGCATATAGAGCCTTATCTAAAACTGATTCAGGAATACCAGCCACAAGCAAAGCTAATTCACCAGCAGGGTAACGAATGGGCTATAGATTTTAACAAAGTAAAGAATTTATTAGCTTCGGTTAAACCTTATAAAACGCCTGAAGATGTAAATAAGGTATTCTACCATCAGGAATTTGACCTTAACTTATTCAGTTATGAATCGTCCAAAGAAAGTTCATATATTAGAAGTTTCATAAATACTCTTTCTACTCAAAGGCTGTTTGAGAAAGACTGGCAGGACTTCTTAGAGCTTGAAACATATTTACCGGAATATATATTTGAGAGCTATGGGGCCGGATGCAGTGAAGGAGTATTAAATAAACAAAGTGAAATTGCAGAAAAAATGAAAAAAAGCAAATGGATAATTCATCTTAAGAATCAGGGAGATGGGTATGGACATCTTTTGCATAACTCCTTCGCAGTAGGTAGACCAGTAATTTACAGAGGATCACAATATAAAGACAAATTAGGAGAAAGACTTTTAGAACATCTGGTAACAGGGATAGACTTGGACATTATGCCGACAGTACAAGCTGTAAACTATATACGGGAACAGCAATTTGCAGACTATGTTAAAATGTGTGAAAATGTTTATAATCGTTTCATTGCCTCCGTTGACTTCAATAAAGAGCAAAAAGACATCGAGAATTTCCTATCAAAATTAAAATAATATGGAATATATAATGGGTCGTTGGCATAAGGTAAGGAGACATTGTGATTTCTGTGGTCATTATAGTCGGCACAATATAACTTATATAGTTGACGACCCCAAAATAAAGGGACAGTTCTGCTCGGACAGGCACGCTAAGTTCGCCTTAAAAGAAATGGAAGAAGTAAGAAATGAAAACCTATAAACTATCTCAACAAGACCTCCATCATCTTCTTGAACACGCAGAACTAATAACTACTTATGACCGGCTTATCAAAAATTATATTGCTGATATAATTTGTCCTAAATATAGTCTTGATTTAACAAAAGGAAACGTTACTTATAATTTAGCTAAAGGCGAGGTTTATTATGAAGAACGTAAGCAGCCACAGCCTGAGAATAAGCCAGGGCAAAGTGGAGATACAAAACCCCCTGCCAGTGGGAACGTACAACGTGAAAATAAAAGTAACGGGTGACATAGTGAAGGAAGAGCATCTGGATTGTCAGGACGGGACAATTGAAATAATTTATGTATTAAAAGCAACTGAAATAGAATTACAATGACAACAGAAGAAAAACAAAAAGCTAAGGGAAAATGCATTGAAGTCCGTCAATGGGGAGGAGATTTGGAAGATTGTGCTTCATTAGCTGGAATATCTGTTGATACACTTTCTAATTGGCGTAAAGAAGATTCTTATTTTGCGGAAGATTTACAAGCTGCATGGGTAAACTATAAGATTTCATTAATTAGATCAGTTAAAGCAGATAAACCAGATTATTTACTTGAGAGAGATTTTAGAAAAAGATTTCATTTACCAAAAGAAGAAAATAATAATGTTACTAATAATTTAATAGTAATGACTGATGACAGATTAGCAAAATTTGCTTATGGATTACTCAAAGGATCCTCTTTACCAGAAGATTCTGGAACAAATAAAGAAAGCTCCAGTAATGGAGAAACTGGCCCTATCTCAACGAATAGCTGAAGACGAAACAAAAAAATGCCAGGAGAGTCTCTGGTATTTCATGGAGAATTATGTTCAGACTTTAGATGAGCATGATTCTAACAGTCCAATTAAATCTTTACCAAAAAAAGAATATCTGAAAGAATTATCAAATCTTTTTTTAATTGAAAGATTATTATTAATCGAAAAATCAAGACAAATGTTAGTAACCTGGATGGGTATGGCTTATTGTTTATGGTTGGCGATGTTCCATCAGGGCAAAAGGATATTCGTCCAATCAAAAAAAGAACAGGATGCTAACAATTTAATAGACAGAATTAAATTTATTTACGAACATTTACCGGATTGGTTTAAAGAAAAATATAAAGCCAATCCTTTTTCTTATTTAAAATTGGAATTCGGTAAATGGAACTCCATAATCCAAGGAATACCGCAAGGAGCAGAACAATTAAGGCAATATACGGTCAGTTTGGTATTTAGCGATGAGATGGCCTTTCAGGAAAAATCTGAGGAAGCTTTCATTGCAGCTAAACCAACTATAACTGGCGGGGGACAATATATAGGAGTTTCAACTCCTAATTTCAAGGAATTTTTCTATAGACTCATCCAAGATAGAATATGATGCCGATGAAATATTATATTTGTGAGAAATGCGGTATGTCATTTACTGGCAAAACATCTGAAAAAGATTATAAGCAACATAGAATCGACCATACAATGGGAAAGGAATTCTCTAATATCCATCCAGTTACTGGTGAACCGATAGAAAAGCCAATAATTCCTGAAACAAAGCCTACAAGCCCGCCTGTTGCTCCTGAAAAGCCTGTTCTTGTCCAAAGGCCAACCCCGCTCATCTTGAAATACAGGTACGAGGGTAAATGCGAGAGATGTGGATCTGATATTAAGACAATCGAGGTAGTTTTATCAGATGAAAATCATGTTATAGTTGCTTATTGCATAAAAGAGGATAAACAGATATTGCAACAGAAAGTAATTCCAATCACCAAACAAACTAAAGGAGGTGGTTTATAAATGCCAGATGTAAATGGAAAGAAATTCCCATATACTAAGAAAGGGATGCAGGCAGCCAAGAAATACGCCAAAAAAAAGAGAAAAAAAATGACAAAGAAATATTAAAGGGAGGTGGTATTAATGCCTGTTAAAGTTAAGAAAGTCAAAGGTGGTTATCGTGTTTCTACACCTGGCGGGATGAAAGCCAAAAGAACTACAGCAGCAAAAGCAAGACGCCAAGCTAATCTTTTGCGTGCAGTGGAACATGGATGGAAACCTACTGGGAAAAAAGCAAGGAGATAGTTTTATGGTTATTCCAGTTAGAAGAAATAAAAAGAACTTATTTACGATTGCCAGGATTCATTATTCTTTGGATCCTGACAAATATACCAAGGAATGGCTTAATGAGGCAAAGCGTGGTATGCCTGAAATGGGTTTTAAAAGAGAATATGAGATTGATTATTCTTTCTATGCAGGCAAACAATTCTTTACTGAATTCAGAGAATATAACATTGCTAAGGAATCAATAGATTACAGGCCACGGGAGATTCTATACCGGGGATGGGATTACGGGTTTCACCGGCCCTGCTGTGTTATCACAATGTTAAATGGGGAAGATCAATGGTGTATTTTAAAAGTCATTCTGGGAAAAGACGAGTACATTTACGACTTCGGCAGGAGGGTAAAAGATTATTGTCAGTCAACTTATCCGAGTGCCAAATATATAGATGTTGACGATATTGCCGGAATACAAGTTTCAGACAAGACCCATCAGACCTCAAGGCAAGCTCTTAATAATTTAGGTATATTTCCATCTGGTTCAAAACAGGAGATAGAGGAAGGCGTAACGATAATTAGAAAGAAGTTAAGAATAAGAGTTGACGGTTTACCTGGGCTTATAATCGATCCCAATCAGCATGACGTTATAGACGGTTTTAAGGGTGGAATTCATTATCCCAATGTTAAGGAAGGTCAACCGCAAAGGGAGGAGTACGAGAAGGATGGTTATTACGAACATATCTTTGATCCGACGAGATACTTAGCGGTTCAGATGTTTACTCTCACAGGAGAGAAAGAAAGTCAGAATGAGATAGCTAGAGATCCATTACAATGGGCGATGAGGGATGGTAGGCCAAGAAGAACACTTGATGCAAACGAAATAGACATGACTTCTGATGATATTAGCGATTCCTTAGGCGGAGGATTAGGTGAGGAAATAATATGACAAACTCAGAATTCCTAGATTACTTGAAAAATAATTATCCTCATCTTTATGATTTAGAGCTTTATATTAAAGAAGTTCAGAGCAAGACAGGATTCGGAGAGATATCAGTCTCGTATATTATTAAGCGGGGTCAAGTAGTTTTAAGCGATATTAGTCGGTTTATAACCTTCAAACATAACTATGATTTGAAAAATCTTGACAAAACGCTTTAATAGTTTGTAAAATCTAATAAAACCAGATAGATGAACTAGCGGTTAAAAGACCGCCTTTTTTTATGCCAAAAAGACCTGACAGAACTAGAAAACCTAACAGACCTATCAATGCAGTTAGGCAGGATATTGAAGCCACTAGTAAGATTCTACGGGAAGATATCTATGATGTTTTAAAAGCTAGTCAGAATAAAACAAGAGATCAGGCAGAAAAAGATTTAGATATTTTTCTTCGAAGTTTAAATAGCAAAGCAATTGAGTACCAAGGCGATAAAGAGAAAGGAATTAGTAGGGTTCTATCAGATATGGATTCCTACAGGATAGAATGGAAAAAGTAAAAAAAATCAGTCAGAAAATAGAAGTTGAACAACCGATTACCAGTGCTAGGAATAATATTAATTTAGTAATAGATAAGATTCTTAATGATAAATACCTTACTCCAGCTAAAATAAAAGCCTTGTCCTCTGTCATCCAGGCTTTAAGAGGAACTATTGAGACTAATGTGCCTAATGATATACCAGATACAGATATTAACGAGACTGAACTTACCGAGGATCTTCCGCAGGATTTCTCTGAAATAAGCGGGATATCTGTCGATGGTCAACCTAGGGAAAAAGTTAAAATATATAAAGCATAATGCCAGACTCAACAACAGCTATCAAACAGGCGACTGAAAAGCAAAAGAAAATATCTAGAGTTGCCGATAATGATAAAGCTATTAAGAATCTAAAAAAGAACGATGATGAGGCTTTGAAGCGAGGTAAATATAGATTATATCGGGAAGAAATGATTGATAGGTTTAAAGTCGCTTACGATTCGAGACGTCGCTATGATTGGGATTGGTTAGTCAGGGATCTTTACAGAAGAGGTTATCAGTTCTCGAGGTATAATCCGGCGAATAGAACCGTCATTCTATCCTCACGCTCCCAAGTCAAAATTCCTATTAATCTCGTTTGGGCGCAACTTAGGGCCATTAAAAACCAGGTGACTTCATTTCGTCCCAAATGGGAAGTCATGCCTTCAGGAATTGGTGAGGAGGCAATACAGAACGCCATTTATTCAAATAAACTACTTGATTATTATTACGATCGGTTGAACTTAAGAAAAAAGATCAAAGAAACTGTCATGCAGGGGCTTATCTATTCCGTGGGTGGTCCTTGGCAGATAGGTTATGACGCTAATGCTGATAATGGGAATGGTGAGGTATTCATTTGGCTTATCGATCCTTATGACTTCTTTATCGATCCTCAAGCAACGTCACTTGAGGAGGCTGAATATTGTATTAAAGCAGTAAGAAAACCGCTTGACCAAATAAGAAACAATCAAGACTATAATTTCTATGACAATCTAGAACATGGTGATAGTAAGATAGCCGCTTCGGAATACAAACAATTTCTTCTCCAAGCATTGAAATACCAGGCGAGTAACAAAGAAACAGATGAAGGAACAATTCTTTATGAAGGTTGGCGGAAGATTAGGGTTAATGAAAACAATACTGATGAGCTAGTTAAGGAATTAAAAGAAAATGACGAGGATACGAAAGATTTGAGACAAGGTGAGGTTTTGATGAGAGTCGTTACTTGGGTGGATATAGTACATGATCCATGCAAGGTGCAGTTGATCCGTAGATCAGAGTACCCTTTTGAGATATATCAAGCAGATCTTAACCCACTTGAGATTTATGGCGAAAGCTGGATTAAGCACGTCATTCCAATGAATAGGGTGCTCAATGCTCTTGAGTCATCAATCTTCCAGTACAACTACAAGTACGCAAAGGGTAGGCTGGTCGTCGATAAGAATAGCGGAGTCAGGATAGTCAGTAACGAGCATGGAGACATTATCGAGAAGAACCAAAATGGTCAAGTAGCTGCTTTACCATTACAGCCTTTGCAGCCCTCTTACGAACTGCAGATAAATAATATGAGGAGATATATAGAAGATGTCGGCGGAGCACATGATATTAGTTTCGGCAGAGTACCAACCGGAATAAAATCAGGAATTGGAATTGCCGAACTTAAACAGGCTGATGCTACTAATCAAGGGGACTATGTCGATAACCTTGAGGATTTTCTGATAAACGTCGGCAAGAAAGTTCTCAAGGAGATCGCTCTTAATTATGATGTTCCTAAATTAATTAGGGCGTTAGGCAAGGACGGCAAACCTCAGCATTTCATGATCATGGGGCAGAATAATAAGACCAGGAGAAACAAGAAACAAGTAAAGATTGGCACTGATGTTTTTAATATTGCAGTAATAGGTGCGGAGAATGAGGTTAATGTCAAGATCGGTTCATGGCTTGCTTATACCAAGGAAGCCCAGCAGGACAAACTCAAGGATTATTTTACGTCTGGTCTTATAGACAGGCAGACATTCCTTGAAATGAGTGAATTCCCCAACATTAAGGGAATAGTCGACAGGGTAAGGATGGAAAAAATACTTGAGCAGTACAGGGGAATTCCAGCCAACGAAAAGGGTGAGATCACAGATGAAGAGATAGCTGAACAGGAAAACCTAATGATGACTAATGAAAATATGCCTGTTAAGCCGATGCCAGAGGATAATCATCATGTTCATATCGTTCTCCATCAACAATATAGCGATAATAATTTAGTCAGTGACCACATCGAGCAGCACAAGCAATTATTAGCTGCTAATCCAGGAATGGTAAATATGAGGAATGTTCAACAGGGAATGGGTATGCAGGGACAGATTCAGGGCCAACCACCGCCCATCGGTCAACAAGGGCCTTTGCCGCCGCAAGGACCACCCGTGGGACCAGCAGGCCCGCCGCCTATACCGCCACCTCCTAGTCAAATAATGGGCGCAGCTTCGCCTGAGGAAGCACAATTAATGCAAGGTTTACAAGGGATCTTAGGATGATTAATATAACTAATTTATACGAAGTCAGGGAGAAGATAGATAGTTATCTGAAGAATGATAAGAATGGTACTTTAAATAAAGATAAACTGGCTAAATTCAGACAGACTATCGATAATTATCTCAACAAACACGATGGAAATTTCAAAAGACTTAAGGATGAGGAGATTACTGTTTCTACTCAAAGGAAAGATTTAAGTTTAGTTAATTCTGAAAAGAAAAGATTAATTGAAGAATATAAAAAACTCTTGCTTAATATGGGTTCTGTTCACGAGCGGTTCGACGGATCGCTTGGCAGCCTGAACGAGGTAATCAACAAAAGACTAACAGAGACAGTAGGATCTATCTTTGACGCCTTTCAGCCGTCAGATATCCAAGCATTCCTCAAAAAGATACAGGAAGAGAATGGCCGATATTTAGATGCCATTCTTAAAGCCATATCTTCATTTAAAATCCCAGAGTATCCCGCTTTTCCTAAGAAGTTTTCCTTGACTGAGATAGATGAGCTTAAAGAGCAGATTAAAAAGGTTGAAACGGCAGTTAAGCAGATAAAACAGCCGGAGATAGATATCCCTGATAAGGTTTCGATTTTAGAGGCCAAGGAAATAATCAAAAAGCTTGAAGTTTTAGACAGGACAATTAAATCTTTACCACAGAATATGCCTAAATCATCTAGCCAGACTCAAGTTGATTTTTCTGAAGTTAATAAAGCCTTAGAAAAGGTTGAGCAGGCAATCAAGAGAATACCCCAGCCCGAGAAGCTTGAGTTCCCGGAGTTTGTCAATATCGGCAATTTCCCTCCGCAGAAGATTCCCCAGCCCGTCACCAACATCAACATTAATCCATTGCGGGGTTTTGTAAAGACAACGAATACTGATGTGACAACAGCTTTGACTACTCTTCCTGGATATGGAGTATTAATTAACCGCAGAGGACTTATTGTCTACAACAATTCCAGCCAAAATATCTTTATAGGCGGATCGGATGTGACGTCAGTAAATGGTTTGCCTATTGCTCCTGGTACTTTCTCGCCAACAATGGACTCAGGACCCAAGATGATAGTCTACGGTATAGTTGACTCAGGAACAGCGAATGCCAGAGTTATGGAATTATCAAATGATTTAATAGGGGGATAGGAGGTGAGAATATTAAATACACAATAGTAGGACAAGATACAAATACGGGATCAACAACTCAGCTTTATTTCGTTAATACGGCCACTACTCCTGTAAATCTGGAGTTATACGAGTTTGAGATTGGCTCAGATGCCACTCCAGGAGATCAGGCCTCGGAATATGTTATCCGTTATGTGACTGATGAGAATGCTACGCCAGGAGGTACGGCTGTTACTCCAAGACCTTTACATAATGAGGCGAGAGCTGCCTTGGCATCGTCAGTTGAGGCACCAACTGGTGAACCAACTTACACGGGGACAATAAACATGATGATGATCGGTCTTAATCAAAGAGCAACATTCAGATGGATAGCAGCACCAGAATCACAATTTATATCTGCTGATGCAGAAGATGTAGGTTTTAGTATATTTACAGTAGCGACAACATCAGCTCACAATATTAACTGTACGATGTTTTTTAGTGAGTAATATGTCTGATGATTTAATTTGGATTCCAGGCGAACAGAAATTTGATCCTATTCCTCAAATCAAACCTAGTGGAGCAGTAATTGTAAATGGACAACATTTAGCTGATACTCTTAAATGTGAACATTGCAGATATACTTGGATTCCGATTAAAGGAAGCGGTAAGAAAAGAGGATTTTGTATGAAGTGTATGGGAGTCTTATGTGGGAAAAAAGAATGTTTAATTGAATGTTTGCCTTATATAAAAAGATTAGAAATTAAAGAAATGAGGTGAAATTATGGCAAAATATAATATTACAGGAGCAGCAGGAGCAGCAAGCGCAACAGCAGCAACAGCAGGAATTGTAAAAGTGGATCAAGATGCTTCTGCTCCCACAGTTACAATTTCAATCTACGAATGGTCAATAGGGCCAGGTGCAGCAGCAGAAGATAGCAATTATACAGTTGCAGTAAAAAGACAGACAACTGCGGGAACTTGGACTGCTGTAACACCTGAGCCTTTAGATACAACAGGACAAGCTGCTTCTATTGCAAATGGGGGACGTTTATCAACAGCAGCAGGAGCAGCAGGAAATGTCATAGGCTATTGGGGATTTAACCAACGGGCAGGATTTCGATGGGTTGCCGTGCCGGGAGGAGAACTGGTTGTTGGAAAAGCAGTAAGCAATGGAATTTTACTTGAGTATACAGTTGTTCAAGGGACAGCAGTGAATTACGGAACAATCTGTTTCATGGAATGAGGTAAATAATACAATTAACAAGGAAACGTAATTTAAGGAGGGCATTACAATAATTAAAGGGAATAAACCTTCTGGATATTTTGTTACTTATGACAAAAGTGGTAATAAAATAGAAGGTGAGTCTCGGAGCTGTTCTCATTGTCAATATACTTGGATTTATAAGCCAGATAAATTTTTAGATGGTTTATTACCCAAAAAAAGAAGACAACGGGGAATTTGCCTTCATTGTATGGGTTTATTATGTGGTAGACCTGAATGTATGAAATCTTGCGCACCATTTGTGAATATTGCTCAGGACGATTCTGATCTTAAAAAATATACTTTAAACAGAGAAGGAATATATATAAAAAATGATTCAATTTGATAAAGCCTATTATGATTCAATCTGGCCTGAGCAAGGTGTTCATCGACATGATTATTGTGAGGACTTAACGAATCGTTTAATTCAAAAATATGGGAAATGCAGGATTCTTGACATTGGGACAGGGTGTGGATTTTTGGTTAAAACTTTAAGAGAAAAAGGTTGCGATGCTTGGGGACTTGAATTATCAGACTATGCTATAGCCAACTCCTGTATTCCGGAATATATTAGAAAAGGTGATGTCAAAGATATTCCATTTGCTTCAGGATTTGACGTAGTTCATTCTCAAGGCCTCTGGGGTTATTTCCTGGAGGAAGATATACAAAAAGCGTGGGAAGAATGTAAAAGAGTCGGGAAAATACAGGAACATAATATTGACTACGATCCGCAACCTTCTGAACACCAATATCTTTTTACCAAATCACCTCAATGGTGGAAGAATAAATTTTACCCGAAAGTTTTAATCGGGACACCGATACATGAAACAAAAGAATATTCTCTTCAAAGATGGTTGAATAATATTAAGTCTTTTACTTATCCTAATTTTGATGTTTTGGTTGTTGATAATTCACCAACTGAAGATTTGATGAATAGATGGAAGGATAAAGTTGACATAAGGCATATAAATACCAAAGGAATTGAGCAATATACGGAAATGAGAAAAAATCTAAGTTTTGACCTTATAAGAAAAGAATTTTTAAAAGGGGATTATGAAAGAATGGTAACTATTGAATCCGACATCATTCCTTCTGTTGGCATTATTGAATTCATGTTAAAATGGGGTAAAGATACTGATTGGATTTCAGTTTCTTTTCCAAATAGAGAAAATCAAATAAGTCATGAACAAGGTTTAGGTTGCTGTATGTTTACCAGACGACTTATGGAGGCTTACGATTGGGAAAGTCTTGCGGATAATTACAATTCAGATGGTGGATTCTGGATGAGAATGCAAGGTGATACTAGATTCAAAACAATGGAACTTTGGCATTTTGTAAATATGATTCATTTAAAAGAATAATATGATAATCAGGCAAGAGATTAATATAATAGATTCAAATATTACTGGTGCTACTGATGATGCTGCACGAGTTCAACTTGATACTACTCAATATAATGGAACAGTTACTTATTATTTTGAAATTGTAGGGTCAGTTCCTAGCGGATCGGAAAATATAACCTTAAGAAGAGAAGGAACAACTACAGATGATGCTACTATTACTGTAAATTCCTCTACAGTAAGCCGTTATCGTTCTGCAGCTTTTACTCCTCCATCTGGTAAAACAACATATATGGTTCATTGTGCCTCAACTAATGCAACCGTTAGAGCGGCAAGAATTATCATTAGCCAAAACGCCCCTCCATTGACTGCCACTGAAACCCATGTAGAAATAGGAAATACTGAAACAGGAAAAACCAATTCTTCAATTACAGCCTTAACTAATCCTAAATACTGGCTTTATACTGCAGCTAATTGGAATGGAACTTCAGTATTTGATATAGAAGTTACTTATAATGTGTCTTCTTCCAAGCAAGGCTGTACTATTTATCTTCAGGAAGATAATGGTTCATTTGCTAATTGGGGAACAGGTGGAAATCAACAGTTAATTATAATTAATGGAGGTTTAGCAACAACGCCAACAAGAGACCGTGCATCTGCTTATGGTACTACTTTTACTCCTGTAAATGGAAGACACTATCGTATAGCCACAGTTCAAGCTACAACCAAATCTAATCATAGTATCTATAATGCAAGAATTATTATAAATCAAAGTGGAACAGCTTTTGATAGTCAAAATGCACAATCTATTTCTACTGTTGGTTTAAGTGGAGGAACAGGAAGTTCAGGTGAAACAAATCAGGCAATAGGACAATCATGGACTGCAAGTTCTTCTTATTTCATTAACGAATTTTGGGTAAGGTTAGCTAAAGCTAATTCACCTACTGATAATTTAACCTTAGAAATTCTTAGCGGTTCAATTAATGGAACTATTATTGGTACATCAAATGCTTTAAGTGCATTAACATTAGTATCTTTACCAAATGAAAGTATGGCAAGATTTGCCTTTTCATCTCCTGTAAGTATAACAAATGGAACAAAGTATTATTGTAGAATCACTCGTAGTGGTGCTAGAGATACTGTTAATAATTATCAAATTGAAATTAATACTGGTAGTGTTTATGCTAATGGTGGACAATATGTAAGAGATAATAATGTTTGGGGATCTGAAAGTGGTACGAATGATGTAGCGTTCTATATACCTAATGGTATTACTCTTCTTGAAGCCCAATATCTCCTTCTAAATACTTCAGATGGTGGAACAGGATTACAAACGCGTCAAACTCTTTATGATGCTGATGAATGGGGCGGTGTTACTAATACTTATTTACATGCTCAAGACGCTACTAATTCGGCAGATAGCACTAAACTAACAGATATTACAGCTAATCCTGATGTAGATATAACCAATTCAACAGTTACAGGAGCGAATCAACAAATTTCATCAATATTAACAGGTTTTGTTGATAATGATGAAATTGATTCAAATGTTATTATATCAACAGGCGTTGTTGGTGCATCGAGAATATTAGTTAAAGTTGCTTCACCTTTTATTCCTCAATCTGTCAATCAACCACTAACATCTAATTTTCCCAACATTGTTTCTGTTTAACTTTTATGTTATATCAGATTCCGATTCCGCAATTTCCTCGTATTGCAGGAATACACTTTGATAACGCTTCAGTTTCTCCTTATGAGGCAGCACTCTCAACGTATACATTCACTCACAGAGTAGGAACAGGAATATCGAATCGGTGTCTTATCGTCGGCGTTTCCATTTTTGCATCAGGATCTGTTACGTCAATTACCTATAATGGCGTTGCATTAACCTTTATACGATCAGATACGAATGGTGTCTATCGTTCAGAACTCTGGCAATTAGTTGCACCAGCAACAGGATCAAATACTGTGGAAGTAACTTTATCTGCTTCTCTCACGTCTATTGCAAATGCTCAATCATATTCCGAGGTCAACCAGACAACGCCAATTGATGCAAATAACGGAGGAAACGGTACGGGGAATCCAGCATCAGCAAGCGTGACAACCGTAACAGACAAGGATCGTGTTGTCGGCAACTTGGTAACACAAACGGCATCAGGGGTTACATCACAGGCAAACCAAGCTCCACGAACTACAAATACAGGAGCATTAGGGACTGCCTCATCAGATGATAAGGGAATAATTGATACAGCAGGATCAGTTTCTCTTCAATGGAACAATATAACAGTTTTACAATCATGGGCAGTAAGTTTGGCAGCTTTAAAACCAGTTGGGGAAGAAGCTGAAACAATTACTCTTGATAAATGGTTTAGAGAAACAAGTCAGCCAATTTTTACAAAGCATCCAGAATATACTTTTCAATCGGTATTTTTCAATCCAATTGTTGAACCATTAGATTGGTTAGTTGAAATCAGCCAACCTATTTTTACCATTCCATTTTTAATTTATCCTTATCTGGCTTTTGTCGAACTTATTTCTGTAATTACTTTAGATTGGTATCAACAGAATCTCGATCCCATAAGGAAAATACATCAGGGATTTACGGAATACCAAATAGAACCTTTGGTTACAAGTGCGGTTAATCCGGCAAGTATAATAAGTTATCGGGAGATAGCAAGAGGAGCAAAATTAAGGTCAAGATTATCAATCTCTTGACAATTTCTTTTTATTAGTATTAAAATCAAGAAAAGCAAGTGGAAGAACCAGCGCTCGAAAGGGCGCATTTTTTATGCCAACACAAATTAATAAAGGCAGGAAACTTGAAATTTATAACTTCTCCGTAGATACAGGTGGATCAACGATTGTTATAAATGATAAAAATGTAAATTCGTTTCTCATCCAATGCAGAACAGCAGTTGACCTTCTTTTGAGAGAAAGCGCCTCAGGAGATTACTTCACAATTAAGTCAGGAACAGTTCTTACTCTTGATATCCAACCAAACACATTAGAGCCTTTCCACATAACCAGTGGATCAGGAACCGTGGTTGTTGAGATCATTGCCCATAGGAGCTAAAAAAATATTTATTGAAAGTTCGAAAACTGAAGGAGGTGAATAGATAAATGGCAGTACATTTTACTTATGTTAACGCCGACAATGCCACTGGAAACTCGACTAATCTTGAGGCTCGTGATGAAGCGGCTGGGGCTGGCTCTGGTCGGGATATCTATGTAAAAAAGGTTCTGTTTGGTAACCCGGCAGACGCAGATCAGACCGTACTTCATGATGCTCAAACCCAACCAGGACATGCCTCAGGCATGGGAAGCATTGCATTAGGTGAGGCGGCATGGAGATTCGTTCAGCCTACGGCAGCAGCTGGTATAGAAAGAACCTTTGTAGTTGATTTTGGTGAGCCAGGTCTTCCTTTAAATGGAGGATCTATTCATACAGATTCCTCACCATTAACAGTTATTTGGGAGGTGGCAAAATGAAACAAGATATACAATCAGAACATTTTAAAGAAGCCAAAAGACAGCATGAGCAGACTTTTGGCAAACTAGGTATTCCTTTTGAGGGAAGGCCAGTTGATTTGAATCATGCTTTTGTGCCGCAGGACGTATCGCAAAAAGCAAAGACAAGGAAAGAAAATTTAAAGCAGTCAAACGACACCAATCTGGAAAGATTGGGATTATAAAAGTTCATTAAAAATTTAGATCCGATTGTTGGCCGACACGAGGATGAATGCTCGATTCTCGTGAGGGCTAACAAAAGGGTTAGTCCGAAAAGATTCGCTAGCTTAACTAGCAAGATAGGACAAGATTCGTTGCCTTAAGCAACTGAAAGGAGGCATTATGCCTGATGATAAAAAAGAGAAGGAAACTCTAACGGAATCATCAACCGATAAAACCACAGATATAGACCAACTTATCGAGGGAGGTGAGAAAAAAACAGAGCTTGCCGAGGAAGTTAGGGATAAATCTGCAGAAGAAACAACTTGGGGGAGTCTTTCTGGCAATAGTCAGCAAAGGTTCAAAGAATTGATTAATCGAGCTAAAACTCTCGAAGATAAAATCAAAGAGAAGGATAGTCAGCTTAATCAAATTGCTGTTGTTCAGCAGGATTACCAGAGGGTTCAATCTCAACCTACTAATGTTGCTGAGGACGAGATTCAGAAAGCCGTTGTTACGCTAAGAAAACATGGCGTAGCGACGATTGACGATCTCAATGGTATCTTCGAGCAATGGAATAGAGAGAAAGAACATGATAATCTCTCTGTCCGATACAATGGTACGGATGGCCTGCCGAAGTACGACAAAACAGAGGTTGAGGATTACATGCGGAGTCATAATATCTGGAAGCCAGAAGCAGCTTTCAGGGATATGTACTTTGATGAATTCATGGATGCCGAGAGGCGGGGAACAAGACAGAAAAAAATAGTCACGGAAAAGCCCTCATCACCGGCAACTAAAGAAGAACCTTTAACAACGGAATCCTTAAGAGAGCAGTTGGCTGGACCTAAAGGCAGGGAAATTTATGAGAAACTATTGAAGAATCCAACTCGCTTCGACGAGATAGTCAGACAACTCTCCAAAGCCTAATCTTCATTTAACGTTAATAAGATTATTCCTTTAATAAGAAGGAGGTGAAATTATGGCAAATATAACAACTACCACAGGAGCAGTATTTCTTCCTGAGATTTGGTCATTGGAAACATTAAGAGCTACTGAAGCAGCTCTAGTTATAGCCCCACTCGTAAAGCGGTATGACAGCATGGTTAAGGAGCGAGGCGATACTTTGAATGTTCCTAACATCAGCAATTTGACAGCCAATGCCAAAACTCAAGGATCAGAAATAACGACACAGGCTGTAACAGAAACTCAGACTCAAATCACAATCAGTAGATGGTTTGAAACATCTTTCGAGATTGAGGACATTGTTAAAGTTCAGTCAGCGTATGATCTTCGCAGTGAATATACCAGCAAGTCTGGTTATGCAATCGCTCAACAGATCGATACTGATCTTCTGGGACTTTATTCAAGCCTAACATCGACAGATGTCGGCGATTATGGTCAAGATATTACTGATGCGACAATAGTTTCAGCTATTCAGGCATTGGATAATGTCAATGCGCCTTTGGAGAACAGGTATTTCGTCATCAGACCAGCTCAAAAGGCGGCCTTGATGAAACTGGATAAGTTCGTTCAAGCGACTTATCTTGGCGAATACGACCAGCCGACACCAGTAAGAGTTGGCCCCAATAACAGGTATTTATGGGGAGATATTTATGGCATTCCAACTTATTACACGACTCAGGTAACAACCACGGTTGGTACTCCTACTCAGGAGCACAATATTCTTTTCCATAAAGAGGCTTTTGCCTTGGCTCTACAACAGACGCCAAGAACACAGGCGACTTATTGGCAAAAGGATTTAGCTTGGTTGGTAACGGTGGACGCAATTTGGGGTTTTAGTGTTTTAAGGACCACGTTCGGCGTGGAGGTTCGAAGTTAGCTTTAACAATTGGCATTTACGCAATACAGGGGGGGACATACCTAATATGTTTCTCATAGCATTTAGATTATGTTCCCCCTTAGAAATATGAAATGGGAGGATTATAAAAAAGGAGGCTACAAAAAGTTTGGCCTTAAAAAAGATTACATTGAGGAAGTCCATTCTAGGACTTCCCATGAGAATAAAGTTTATCACGGGGATGCTGGCCGTAACCTAAGAAAAAAAATGCTTGAAAAACAAGCTTATTACGAGAGGAATAAAAGGAGTTAGACTTATGGAAGTAATAACAGTTATTCCGACTCGTGGCCTTATTTTCGAGCCGACTATTCGATCTTTAAAAGATAATGATATCGACTTAAAGGATGTAATAATTTGTTCAGGCTTGCCTATACCAGAGGCGCAAAATTATCTGGTTAAGGAAGCGCTGAAAAAATACTCATCCTATATATTTTTTGTTGAGGATGACATGGGGTTTCCTGAAGGAACATTGGAAAGAATGAAAAAAATAGATAAGCCAATCGTAGCAGTCGATTATCCAATAGATAACGGTTGTTCGACTATTGCCAGACAGAACGTGGAGATAATTTGGTGCGGTTTGGGATGTACTTTGGTCAAACGTCGGGTTTTTGAAGCGATTGGAGAACCTTGGTTTGATACAAGCTACTCATGGAGGATTGTAATGGAGAATCCTCTAAAGTTAGAAAAAATTAGCAATCCATATAAATATGGGGGGCACGATATTAATTTTTCGATAAAAGCAAGAGAAATGGGAGCTATTATAGCCCATGTTCCCAATCTTGAGGCTAAACATTACCGTTATAAGGAAATCGAGCGGGGGAAATATAATGAAGGAATTTATCAATATTATGCTCTTGATCCCATAAGCAAGAGAGCAAACTATCTTTAGGGGGTGATTTTATGGCGAGAGCAACATTTGGACAAGTCATGGCTAAGGAGAAAGGCGTGATGACTAATCAAGATAAACAAAGAATGCAAAAACCAAATCAAATTAAAAAAGTAATAGAAACAGGAAAAATGATGGGACAGGCGGTAGGCAAAGCAATGATGGGTCAGAATAAAGGTACGCAAGTAGGAAAACAGATTAGACAACATTTTAAGGATCCAATGCTTAGTTGGATGAGATAACATGGCCAAAACCAGAACTAACTTAGAAGACCAGACTCGCACTTATTTGGACGAAGCCACTACCTCAGACTGGACAGATGCGGAAGTCCAAAGGGAAGTAAATGCTGGTTACTTGGAGGTAGTAACGGCAGTCATGGAGACCTATGAAAACTTCTACTTGATTACCTCCCAGTTTAATACTGTTGCCAACCAACAGGAATACGGGACGGTCGATGCGGTGCCTACTGATATTTTCAAGATAAACAGGGTCGAGATTAACTATGATACTACCAATACCAACAATAATCCGATTAGAGCTTATCCTGTTGATATAAATGAAGTAGACGGCGAGTTAGCAAATACTGCCATTGGTATTTCAGTCTTTAGAAATGCAGCCTATTACCTTATCGGTTCATCTACGGGAGCCAACGGGATTAAGCTCGGCTTTATCCCCATCCCTACAAGAAACGGCACCAACGCTATCAAGATTTGGTATATACCAGAGATTGCCGAATTGTCGGCAGCAGGATCAACTATCAATATCCCCTGGCCTGATAGATATGGGAAATTAATTAGTTTATATGCAGCAGCTACTCTTCTTAGAAAAGGTCAACAGGAGGAAGAGGTTGCCAGACAATACATGGGTGAATTTGAGGTGGGTATGGCCAAAATGAAGCAACAGCTTGAAGACAGAATCTCGGACGGATCAAAAGCAATAATCGATACGGAAAATCAGGATACTGACTTTGAGAATTATTCAACAATATAATGGCACAAAAATTACAAAGAATCACAGAAAACAATTTTCTTCTAGGATATAACGATAAGGATAAACCTGAAAACTTAAGAACAAGTAAGGGTGTGTATATGGCGGATATTAAAAACGGATTCATCGAGGAAAATAAACTGATTAAAAGGGATGGGTCCTCAACAATCGGTAATGCGCCTGTGTCCAAAGCTATCTTGGGTCAACAGCGCCATGAGCCTTCTGGTGGAACCAAGTATATCCTGAGGGCTAGGAATAATGCTGGGGATACCAATGCGGTCATCGAGTCATGGTCAGGATCGGGCAACTGGATAGCCCTGACAAGCGGATCCTCACAGACAGCTTCATTAAACCATGAGTTCATCATGGCTGAGAACGCCACTTACATCTTCAACGGTACTGATACTGTGGGTAAGACTACCAATGGCACATCGATGTCTACTGTGGCCGCCATCCCCATAGGGCTTACTGCCCGTTGGTGGCATAATTTTTTCTTTGTTGTCGGCGTGACTGGCAACAGATCACGCCTTTATTTCAGCGACGTCAACGAACCTGAGACTTATGACGCTGTGAACGGGTTTATCGATATAAATACTGACGACAATGAGAACATAATCGGATTGGGAATTCTTAGGGACCAACTCTTTATTTTCAAAAACTCAAGTATATTTTCCCTTACAGGATTCGGAACTGCCGATTTTACTCTGTCCAACCTAGACGATTTTGGAAGCGGAATAGGCACGATATCCGCAAGAAGCATCATTGAGACAGGAAGTGATCTCTATTTCCTAACATATTATGGAGACGTACCACACTTCAAATCAATCCAATTCACGGTTGAGGGTGCTTTTGTAGATAGAGGGATTATTACAGATGCCATTACTGGGACAATGAAGCGTTTTGTCGTTGCCAGATTGAATCAGACCGCAGGAGTATTCGATGGCCGTAGGGTCTGGTGGACAGTTTGTACTTCAGGAACCACTAATAATGAAGTCCTGATTTTTGACTCTTTCACCCGTGGGTGGACCAGGCATACTGGACTCAATGCATCAGTTATTCACCTTTCAACTATCACTGGATCACCAGTCATATATTTCGGATCAAGTACCGCAAATGGCAAGTCCTACCAAATTGATTCATCGACTAGCGACGATGGGTCGGCCATAGACTTCGTGATAGACACCCCGTTTTATGATCCCCAACCTGGATATAAGGAGAGGTATAAATATCTGTATTTGAATGCCGATGTTGCCAGCGCAGTCAATATAGACGTGGATCAGTCAAAGGATGGGTTTACCTTTTCGGATCTGGCGACTG
>ERZ1292642.43-Hain-H14-01um-R1-43-length-63289-cov-8_pt2 | contig 24114 bp, 11 predicted proteins | sample MGYA00564403_ERZ1292642 | MGnify/ENA primary metagenome ERZ1292642 (study PRJEB36523, sample SAMEA6512643) | groundwater metagenome | collected 2019-01-09 | study: AquaDiva: Metagenomics assemblies of 32 groundwater samples
GGGCGGACCGCTCCAACCCCCTCATTCGCACCACAACGGCCGCCCTCGATGGCTGGGACCGTTGCAGCAACACCTGGCGCACCGACACCGGCACGCCCGAGTACATCGTGCGCGACGCGCAGAGCCGCAAGATCACCCTGGTACCGATCCCGACCGAGGACACGTTCCTTCACCTGACCGTGTGGCGCAATCCGGCAGAGGACGAGGTCATGGAGGACGACACCGATGAACCGGCGATCGACGCCATGTACCACGACAAGCTGTTTCATTGGGCCGTGTTCCGTGCCCTCACCCGGCGCGACACCGAGCAAAACAGCACCAAGGATGCCGACAGGCACCTAACCGAGTTCGAGACCGTGTTCGGGCCCCGCCCGACCGCCGCACAGCTGCAGGTGCTCTCGACTGACCCCGTCACCAGCACCGCGCCGCATTACTTCTGATGGGCGGCGTATCTGACAAAGGCCTGTTCGAGGCAGGTCCATGGCCCCGGGGTATCAACAACCTGGCCGAAGAGGACCAGCAGCCCGTAGACGAGAACGGCGCGCGCCTGTCACTGCGCGAGGCCGACAACGTTGACCTGACCAAGGCCGGATGGCCCCGCCGGCGGAATGGCTACGAGCTCGCCCTGGCTGGATCGATAAGCCATTCCCTTTGGAGCACCGACGGACTGCCGTGGGGGCTCTTCGTCGATGACGGGTTCCTGTGCACGCTCGACCTGGCCGAGCAGGCGGAAAGCCTCAACGTTGAGGTCGGCGGGCATCCGGTCAGCTATGAACTGATCAACGACCGCGTTTTCTACACCAACCGCACGCACTGCGGCATGGTCTCGCTAGATGGGCAGGTGATGCCATGGGCGCCCGAGCACCCAGCCGGTCAGCCCCATGCCGCAGCTGCTCCTGGCTACAGCCTCCCCGCAGGCCTGTACCAGGTAGCAGTGACTTTCACCGACAGCCTCGGCCGTGAGAGTGGCTGCACCGCCGGCGTGGCGATCGAGGTTGCCGCCGGCGACGCGATCGAGCTCACGCATATCCCGGTACCGGCGGGCGTGGCCACGGTCAACGTGTACGTCACCGACGCCAATGACCAGGTGTTCCGCCTGCACCACCAGCTACTCGGCGGCGCGACGAGCTCGATCATTGCGCAGAGCGCCAAGGGGCGCGCGCTGACCACCCAGTTCCTTGTGCCGATGCCCCCGGGCGAAATCGTGCGCCTGCACAACGGCCGGCAGTACGTGGCCAGTGGCAAGAACCTGCGTTGGTCGCCGGCACTGCGCTACGGCATGACCGACCCGGCCCGCAACATCATCCACTTCAACGACGAAATCACCATGCTCGAGCCCGTCGGGGCAGGTGGCCAGAACGCTGGCATCTTCGTCGGACTGGGGCGTAAGACCATCTGGCTTGCCGGCGTGGATCCGTCGGGCTTCTCCAATCGCGTCGTGCACAGCGCCGGCGTGATCCCGGGGAGCTCCATCCGCGTCACCGGGCAGGCGTTCGGGCGCGAGAGCAAGGTCGACGTGCCTGTCTGGGTTTCGCGCGCTGGCTATTACGTCATCGGCAATGAAGGCGGCTCCCTGACCTTCCTCAAGGAAGGCGAGGCCGTGATCAACGATGCAACGCGCGCGGCGACCCTGTACCGCCAAGAGGGCGGCATCCAACAGCTTGTGACCGCGATGCGCGGCACCAAGGGCAACGGCTTCGCCGTCAGCGACAGGCTCGTTGGGCACGTGATCCATGCGGACGATTAAAGAGATACAGCTGGCCGAGCGCGCGCTGTTCAAGGTTGAGGCGGAGCGGCGCAGGGCGATATGCCTTGCCTGCCCGTTCGTGGGAATGGTCGGAGAGCGGCCAGTGTGGTGCGGCAAGTGCGGTTGTGTGCTGGCGGCAAAGACGCGAATCCGCGGGGCAGAGTGCCCCGTGGGCAATTGGAAACCCTTTCAATCCGGAGTAACGAAATGAACGCAATGACCCGCAGTTTGCTTGCCGATGCCGCACGCGCTGTTCGCACCAAGAAGTACGAGGTTGACCCCGTTCGCGGCCTGCTGATCCCCGCCGCCAAGGCCTACGTCGGCGGCCTGTTCGAGGCGCGATACATGGCACCGGGCGCCGGCGAGTTCGGCCCGGCGCACCTGGCGCCCAATCGCTTCGTCGGTCAGGGCTTGAACAAGCTCCTGAACCTGCTCGGCGGTCACGTGTCGGCCAACACGCTCTACCTGGCGCCGTTCGAGGGCGACGTGGTCCCGGACGACACCTGGACGGATGCCAACTTCGTCGCCAATGCCGACGAGTTCACCGCCTACACCCCGGGTACCCGCGTGCCGTGGACGACCGTGGCCACCAGCGACAAGCTGCTCACCAACGTCGCCGCCCTGGCCGCTGCAACCATCACCTTCACCGCCGGCGGGCCGTACACCCTCACGGGCTGCGCGCTGATTGGATCCAGCGCCAAGGGCGCCGGTACCGGCGGCCTGGTCGTCGCCGCGCGCTTCGATGACGATATCTCGGGCATGAACGTCGGCGGCAAGCTGGCCCTGCAGTACGGCCTGGGCGCCATCGACGAATCCGACGCCTGATGCCGGGACCGCGCTACGAGGACTGGGCCCACATATCGGTAAAGGGGAGCCGCGCGCAAGCGGCTCCCCACATACCGGAGGCCCGCAAGATGCTGGGCTACGTGTTCGAGGACGCGAAGCACCGCGGGCTCGGGGTTCACTCGATGACGCGGGAGCAGCAGGACGGGACCGTGATCATTGCCGAGAAGATCGGCAGTCAGCCGCGCGCCACCATCATCCCGGGCCCGCTCGGGCCCAAGCGCAAGCCGGTTCGCGCGTTCAAGGACCTGGTCATAAGCAACGGCGCCGCCGCCTACAACGAGGCCGCCGAGCGCATCTACCCGCCCATCATCCTGTCACCGGAAATCAACGCCGACGAGACAGCTATCACCGGCTGGAAGAGCTACTTCTTCAACGCCGACGCCCCGGGCAAGCTCGAGGACAGCGGCATCTACCTAGACGTGTACCCCAACACGATCGCCAACGAGCACCCGGAAAAGCGGGAACTGATCGACGGGCAACACATCTGGTGGAACGACCAGCGCGAGTACTTTTCGTTCCGCAAGACCTCGAGCTATTGGGCCAGTGCCTACCGGCACCCCTTCACGCTATTCACGACCGACGTGTTCCACCTGGGGCACACCGCGTTCAACGCGGATACCTACCTCACGGCCGAGGAAGGCGAGCTAGTAGAGAAGCACGTGCTCGGCGCCGCGATGCGCGAGGGCTGGCTCTACTGCCTCATGGCCGACCTGGGTTATCTGGACTACACCCCGCGCCCGGCCGAGGGGGAGTTCATGCACGACGCATGGATGAGTCCCCAGTTCGCCAACACCAGCGCCGACTACGTGCTGCGTCGCTTCCGGCTCAAGACCAAGGAAGAGCCCAACGGCGTGCAGCACTACGTCGTCATTGACGGCTCGCATGAGGATATCTGGGCGGCCTCCCTGACCCGCGCGTATGCGCCCTGGTGCTTCAACGCGGACTGTACCGGCGTGGTCAGCTACCAGATCCCGGCGCAGACCAACGTGCTCTACAGGGCCGGCGATATCGAGGATCCACCGTCGGGCCCGGGCGACCGCTTCAGCCTGGCGATCGCGGTCGACGAGTTCGACGGTACCGCCTCGGCCATATTCTCGACCGAGGGCGCCGGCGATCGCATCGCCGAGGACGGCGGGCCGGATGGCTGGGTCGCCATGAGCCTGGTCAAGAACGCGCCGCACAGCTACAGCTACAACTGGGGCGCTGATCAAACCTGCGAGGCCTACAGCTACACCGCAGGCCCTACCAGCGCCACCGAGCGCCGCCGCACCATTTCCCACTTCGACCTGCGCGTGAATCGCGGAGTGTTTTGGGAGATTGAGCAAAGCTGGACCCTGCCATCCGGCACGACCAGCCGCACCGCGCGCGTCATCGTCTGGGACAACGGCGTGGAGACCGAGGTTTATTCCGACGCCGGCTCGGCGGAATCGGCGCCTTACTACGTCGTGGACATGCACGAGAAGATCCGCGATGACTGGGACGCGACCGGCCTGGCCGGCTTGCCGCTGCTCTACATGCGCGTTGCCGGCGTGGTGATCACATCGGACGACACGCCCGAGGATGACGTCGTGGTCGCCGGCATCTACGACCTGCACCTGCTCAGTGGCTTGTGCACGGCCGTCATCGGCGAGAACGCCACCAGCAACGGCGGCGCCAGCTTGAGCAACAACCTCGACGACGAGGCGACCAGCTGGCCGTGGGATTACACCGTGGGCGTGGGCCCGGGCGGCTCGATCGCGCCACAGCACCCATCGTCAAACCGCATCTTCTACGTCAACAACATCGGTATCAGCACCGACCTCTACACCTTCTACTCGAGCGTGACCCGCTTCTTTGCGGACGTGTTCGACACCGTCAACTTCCTCACGCAAGGCGATATCCAGGTGCTATGCCCGGGCGCCGTGCCAGCCGACCTTTACTTTGACGGCACTGTTCTAGGCAAGCCGCCCAAGACCATGCCCACGGAGCTCCCGGAATGAGTGCACAGCTGTCCACCGGCTACATCGAGGCCCGCAACCTGGGCACGGCCTTTGCCGACCTGTTCCAGTACGGTTGCATCGAGGTCCGCAGCGGCCCGCAGCCCGTCAGCGCCGACGCCCCCGCCGCCGGCACGCTCCTGGCTCGCATCACCCGCAACGGCGCGGCATGGGCTGCAGGCTTCGCTCCCGGCGGCCTCGAGTTCGTCGCTGGCCAGCGCTACATAACCAAGAACCCGGGGCACACGTGGCGCCTTGTCGGCATCGCGGACGGTACCGCCGGGCATTTCCGCATGGTCGGCAACGCCGCAGATAACGGCCTGGCTTCCCAGACCCTTCCCCGCATCGACGGCGCCATTGCCCTCGTCGACGCCGGCGGCGATGCGCAAATGCGAATCACCGATGCAGTCATTACCCCGTCAACCAACCTGATCGTGCCGCATTGGTGGCTCGGTTCCCCACCCCTGTAAGGAGAGCGCTTCAATGTCCACCATGAACAACCCCGCCTATGCGGCCATGCTCGACGCCCTGGCCGATGCGCTGGATCCCGGCTTCGTCTACGTGTTCGCCGGCACCATGCCTGCCACGGCAAGCGAAGCGCTCAACATGGCCACCACGCACACGCAGGTCGCCATGCTCTCGGTTGCCGGCGACGGCGTCACCGGCCTGACCTTCGAGGACGCAGTCGGTCCCGTGCTCTCGAAAGAGACCACGCAGGACTGGGAAGGCCTGGCCGACTTCGACGGTTTCGTTGCGGGCCCGGGCACCATCACCCCGTTGTTCTTCCGCATGTGCGCCTCGGGCGACAACGGCCGCACGCTCAACACCACCACCGCGCGACTGCAGGGCACCGTCGGCGGGCCGGCGAGCACGGCAGACATGAAGCTGGCGGCCGACACCGTGACCGATAACGGCGTGAATACCGTCATCGCGGCCGGCTTCAACATCCGCCTGTCCAACATCGGCTAAGGCATGAAGATCCGGAAGCCGGAGCGGGTAGACGTAGTGCCCGCGATCCCGGGCGTGGCCGCGCGCGCGGCCATGGTCCTGTGCCCAAGCACTCCCCCGGATGCTTCCCCCAACCCGGGGCGAGGCGCCGGCGGCTACGTCACGCTTTGCGTTGTCCCGACTGTCTACATCGACGGTATCCCGTTGAGCCTGGGCCACCCGCTTTGCACAACTGTATGGAGTCCGTCAGGTGGGTAATTGGCACGACATTGGGCAGACCCACTACGGCACCGTGAACGGTCAGCCCTACGTTCGCATCTACACCTTTCCCCAGTTCACCCAGATCGCCGTGGGCTACCGCGTGGGGCGCACCGATCGCCTCGATGACCGCATTGGCGAGGTAATCCGCGGCGTTGACTACCGCGGCTATTTCCTCGACATGCGCGGCGATATCGGCAACAGCACCGATATCTACATCGCCCCCGGCGCCATGCACCAGGCCGTGCGCGTCGACGTGCCCCGCACCGCGCCGGGCCTGCCCGGGAACCTGCGGGACCCCTTCGATATCCGCATCACCCCGTCACCCATCCCGCTCGGCCTGTTCCGACCAGGTTGCGACGATCCCAACTCGAACAACTGGGCCGGGCTCGGCACAGAGGGCATCGTGGTGCTCGATCGCGTGCCCCCGCCGTCGGCCGATATCGTCGTGGGCACCGCCAAGCTCTACACCAGCCCCAAGCCGCAATGGACCGTCACGGTACCGGAGGCGCTGACCGTCGGGCAGCTGGACCGCATCGTGCGCGTGCGCGTGGCCTACTCCGATGGCGAGGCCGTGCCGGCGTTGCGCGTATCCCTGGCAGCGGAAACCCCAGACGTTGAATTGCAGTTCGGCGGCGGCTGGGCCGTTTCCGGCGTGGCGTTCACCGATAGCGACGGCGTCATTGAGCTCCCCATCCGCGCGCTGACCGCCAACGGCACCGCCCTGCGCGTCTACGTCGCCGATGCGCGAACGAGCCCGGAGTTCTTCAGCCCCTATTTCGACGAGGTCCTTCCGGTCAACACCGTGGCGACCATCGTGGGCGGCCGCAGCTGCGTGGTTATCCCGCCCGTTGCCGCGATCGCGCGCGTGCCGGCGCAGGAGCTTCGATCGCTCGACCTGGGCTGGAATAGTTCGGCCAACTCGATCGATACAGTCATTGGCAACGCCGAGATGACCCTCAACGACATGGGCCTGTGCGTCGGCGTGGTGATTGGCTTCACCACCAACCGCGTAAGCCTCATGCCGCAGCGCATCGAGCACGGGTTCTACTTCCACACCAACTCGCGCGGCCGGCGCGTGGTCGACGTGTACGAGCGGGGACAAACCAAGGGCGTGCAGCTGCTCGACTACGAGCTCGAGGACGTGTTCAAGATCACCCGCGCGGAGGGGTCGGTTTCGTACTTCTTCAACGGCACCCGCATCTACACCAGCACCCAGCCCAGCACCGGCGAGCTCTCGCTAGGTGAAGCGCTCTACGCAACAGGGGATAGCGTCTAATGGGCGTCACTTTCGGCGAGCTCGAACTGGCACCCAACGAGAGCGTCACAGACTGCTTTCTGGTTGTTTCAGTGGATGCCGTGTCGGTCCTGCTCACTGGCGGCCAAACCAACACCCTTGTTGAGCTCCTGGTGTCGGTCGATGGCAATGCCGAGATAGGCGGCGAGGGCGGCGACCCGGAAATCCCGCCAATCACCGACTTCGGGTTCCTGGTCGGCGTCGATGCCGTATTGGGCGAGGGCATGGGCGCGGAGGTCGATACGACCTTCTACCTGCGCACCGACGCCAACGCCACCGGCGGCGCCCTGGCAGATATGACCTTCTTCGTCGGCGTGGACGCAATCCACACGCTCGGCGACACCGGCGAATTCATCTTCGTGGTGGAGGATCCGCCGGTTATCTCGTCGTTCGTGGGCATGCAGTACGCCGCGATCGCCGACTACGTGGCCATGGGCGCCCAGCCCTCCCGGCTCTATACCCACGTCATGCGCGCGCGCGTGGCGCTGTCCAGCCCGCAGAACCCCACCTATGACGGCATGGTGCAGATCCGCGACAACCTCGCGGTATCCGACGACCTGCAATACCTGGTGCTGGCGATCCTGCGCGACACCCTGGCCGGCACTGAAAGCCTCGAGGGCTCCTATACCGCGATCGGCGCCATCCTAAACCGCTTGGTTCTTTCGGGCGCCGCCACCAGCTACGCCGAGGCGCTGGCCATCCTTACCGACATGATGGTTGTTGCCGGCGTCGCCGATGCCATGGCCCTGGTCGCGCTGCGCGACGACGTGGCCATGCAAGACCTGGTCGCCGCCCAATACCTGCTTGTGGCGCAGCTGCTCGACCGCGTCATTGCCGCCGGCACCCTCGCCGGGAATTACACCCTCACCGCGATCCTGCGCGACACCGTGATCGTGCGGGACGAGCTCGGCCACCTGGCCGACCTGGTCGCGGTGATCCGCGACAGCGTCGCGTTCTCGATGACCCTCGGCTTCGACGACGGGCAATACATCGCTTGGGTCCTGAATACCGAATCCTCCGGGCTCTCGCGCTACACGCACTACCCGTTCAACAGCTTCGCCAAGATCGGCAAGCACTACTACGGCGCCAGCGCCGACGGCCTGCACCGCCTGACCGGCGACGACGACAACGGCGAGGCGATCGCGGCCAAGCTGCGCCTCGGCCTGTTCAACATGGGCACCCGCAAGCTCAAGCGCCTGCCGGAGTGCTTCTATGCCCTGACCGGCGACGGCCGCATGTTCATCAAGGTCGTGATCGTTGACGAAGTGACCAGCGCCAAGGCCGTGGCCATCTACCGCATCACCGAGCGCGTGACCGCCGCCAAGCGCGACGGCCGGCGCAAGTTCGGCAAAGGCCTCGAGTCCGTGGACTTCGATATCGAGCTCACCAACATCACCGGCGGCGACTTCGAGCTCACCGCGCTGCAGTTCAGGCCGTTGGTGCTCGACCGACGGACGAGGGGCTGACACATGGCATGGGTTCCGCTAGTAGGCAACGCGCTCCCGCACAACATCGCTATCGGCACGCTGGAAGAGGGCTCGATCGCTACGGTTGGCAACAACCTGGTCGCCACCGGCGCGAAGAGCGACGGAAGCAGCCCGCCCGTAACCGTTGAGTGCTTCGGCGTCGAAACCCGGTTCCGCTTCACGTTCATCGACTTCACGGCCGCCTTTGAAGCGGCCGCCGAGAACTATGAGCCCGCCTACATTGGCGGCTGCACCGAGGCGGGCGGTTTCAGCTACACGCAAATGGTCAACGAGGCGGCGCCGTTCCCGGCAACGACCTGGTCGGCCGACGTGACCAGCTTCACGCCGGTTTATGAGGCTTTCCCAGTCTCCGGCGGCGGGGCGTTCGACGGCTCAGTCACGTACAACAGCACCGTGCGGGGCGACGACTACCTTCCTGCGGTTGAGTCCTGGACCCTGCTGATCGAGGTCTGGGAAGAAGAGGCCGCCGGCGCCCTGGTCATCTTCAACACCGCTTACCCCGCGCACGACCCAATCCCCAACCCGCCGGGCTCGAGCGGGGCGGCCGGCAGTCTCAGCTTTACCGCCCCAGACCTCAACGGCCGCCGCATCCGCCTGTCTGCGGGCATCGTCGACTGCACGGACCCCTACGGCCTGTACGCCAACTTCGAGGCGGGCACATCGAACGAGCAAATGCTCATCGGCCCCGTGGTGGAGGACCTGGAGCAGGACTACGAATCGTCGATCGACGGCGACACGGTCAGCATTTCCATCGTGTCGGCGCAGGGCGGCGGCGGTTACGGCGCCTTCCAGATCCAGCTGCAGATCAACACCGAGGCAGAGTCTGACACGTGGATGTCACTCGCCGACGTGCCCGGGATTGAGTACACCCTCAACAGCGGCCAGAACAAGGACACGCTCGACCCCTATTTCATGTACGAGGTCGCGGGCGGCGTGGATCCACCCGACGAGCCTGACGCCTGCTTCTGGACCGATATCGTCAACGGCGTTGAGGAATGCAGCGAAGAGCCGCCGCCGGCGCCGGCCAACCTGCTCGCCGACCCCGCGAATTGGACCGACGAGAATTCAGTCTCGCCGCCGGCAATCTGGACCGGCTCGGCGTTCGACATGAATATCCCGTCGGTCGCCGGCAATGAGGCGCGGTTCCAGCTGACCGGCACCGTGCCGGCGGATTCGGTTATCCGGGGCACCGTGACCATGCCGGCGAGCAACTATTACAACCCGCCTTTCAACGTGTCTTACCTCGAAATCCGCGACGGCGCGTATGGGCTGCTGGCGTCCTATGAGCTCGAGGATGGCCAGTCGTATGACTTTGAATTTCCGGCTTCGGCCGGCATGCAAATCAAGGTGGACACATACGTCAGCTATTTCGTGCACGCACTGATCACACCGACCTAAGCAGGGGCAGGAAATGTCATACAACAATTGGTGCAACAGCGTGGGCCCCGCCGTCGCGGAGAACCTGGTAATCCTGGCGCACGACAAGTTCATCAATCAGGGCACGGTCACGTACAACCAGGCCGTCGACCGCCTCAACAACCTGGGCAATATCAGCCTGGACCCGGTCAGCTTCTCGATCGATTACGACTTCGACGGCACGCTCGCCCCGTTCGTGCGGCCGATCAAGCCAACCCTCAACCTGGCCGACTTCGGGTTCCAGCCGCCCGACGCGATCGCGCCAGCGCCGCACTACAGCGGCAACGTCGTGCTATTCGACCCGGCGCCCCTCATCGACGCGGCCGCGCCCTCGTTGGTCTTTGCGCCCAAGCCCGTGCACCCCATCGTGTCGGTACCGATCGCGCCGGCGCCGCCGGGCGCCGTGGTCATCCCGATCGAGCCCACGTATGCCCTGCCCGACGTGCCCAGCTTCGAGCTCCTGAACCTGCCAGCCACGCCGAACATCGTCCTGCCGACCTTCGACACGCCGGCGCCGACGTTCCAACAGTTGCAGTTCAACGAGACTTGGGACTTCGTGCCCGAGGACTACGTGCGCGTGCTGCTCGATGACCTGGTCACGGCCATCCGCCCCATGCTGCAAAGCAACCCGGCATTGCCGGCGCACATCGAGGCCGCCATTTTCCAGCGCGGCCGCAGCCGCATCGAGGTAGAGGTAAACCGCTCGATCGAATCGGCGATCACCGACTTCGGCGGGCGAGGCTTCGACGCGCCGCAAGGCATGCTCAATGCCACCGCCATGGAGCTGCGTCAGCAGGGCGTCAGCAAGGTTGCCGAGGTCGCGCGCGACACCGCGATCGAGCAGTACAAGGAAACGCTCGCCAACCTGCGTTTTGCCCTGACCAATGGCGTCGCCATCGAGGGCGTCTTTGTCCAGCTGCACCTGGAAGAGAACCGGCTGGCGCTGCAGGCCGCCCAGTTCCAGCGCGACGGCGCCGTTGCCTTCCTCAATGCCCGCATCGCGGTCATGCAGGCCGAGAACGCGAACTACCTGGCGCAGGCGTCCGTGTTCGAGACACGCATCCGCGCGACCCTGGCCACCATCGAGGTATTCAAGGCCCAGATCGACGGGGAGAAGGCGCGCGGCGAAATCAACGAGCAGAAGGTCCGACTGTACGAGGCGATGCTGCGCGGCGTGACCGTGATGGCCGAGTTCCACAAGACCAGGCTCGAGGGCATCCGCATCAAGGTCGACGCCGATAAGGGCGTGGTTGACCGCTATAAGGCCGAGGTCGACGCCTACGACAGCCGCATGCGCGCTTACGGTACCGAGTGGACCGCGTGGGGCATCGGCACCGAGGCAGAGGGCAAGAAGGCCGATATCTATAAGACCTTGGTAGATAGTCAGGTCCGCCGCGTCGATGGCTGGGACACGACGCAGAAGCTCAAGCTCGAGCAGGAGCGGCTGGGGATCCAGCAGCACGGGCAGCGCCTCGAGGCATGGCGCGGCGACGTGACCAGGTTCAGCGCCACCATGGAGGGAGAGCGCGCGCGCCTGGCCGCCGTGGGCCAGCGCGTCGCCGCACAGGCCGAGATATACCGCAGCGAGGCACAGGTGGAGACTGCCGCCAGCGCCGCCACCGATCGCAGTTTCGAGCTCGCCCTGGCCGCTGCTCGCACTGACGCCGATATCCAGATGAAACGGGCCGACATGCTCATGCAGCAGGCGAGCGGCCTCATTGACCAGGCAATCGCCATCGCCAAGGCACAGGCCGACGTGGCGAGCCAGCTGGCGGCAAGTACTATGTCCGCAGTTGGGTACAGCGCGTCCGTAAGCAGCAGCAACAACCAAAGCAAAAGCTGCGCGAGCAACTTCAATTTTCAGGGCGAAACAATCGACGCGTAACCAACAAGGGGAAGGGACATGGCAGGACCGTTTATCAAGCCGTTGCGCGGGGACGAGGACAACGAGGCATTCAGCGCCGCACCGGCGGCCGCCGCAAGGCCACAGCCGCAAGCCGCCGCTGCACCAGGGCTCGCAGCGCGCGCGCAGCAGGGCGGCGCACAGGTCCGCAGCGTGGCAGGCGCAGGAGCGCGCGTAGCAGGCGCCTACGCCGTCGACAGCGTCGCCCGTGCCGGCATGGTCGCCGACGCCGTCACCGCGCCCATGCGCGCGACAGGAGAGGCCGTGACCAACATCGGCCGAGGCCTCGCCGGCATGCCCGCTGCACCCGCAGCACCCGCCCCCTTCTCGACCGCCGCCGGCGGCGCCGTTCGCGCACTGACCAGCCCGCGCCCCTCGCCTGCAGCTGGGCCGGTAGCAGGCGCCAAGCCGACCAAGCGCATCACCCCGGGCGTTGCAGCTGCACCCGCAGTGGCAGCAGCACCCGCCGCCGTGGCCGCCGCGGTTCCCGCACCTGGTACGCCCCCACCGCCGCCGGCGCCACCTGCGGCCGCACCAGGCTTCAACCTGAAAGAGGGCGACCCCAACACGTACACCAACGGCGCCGGCGTGACCTCGGCCGTCCCGGGCCTGCAAACCCCGCCGGCCGCCGGCGTCGCCCCGCGTCCCGTCGTCTACGCGCCCCGTAGCACGGCGCCGGAAGCGCGCGCGGCCGCTGGCAACACGCAGCGCAACATTGGCAACAACACCGTTGCGGCGCGCGAGCAGATCGGCGCCGACACCATGAACGGCTTGTCGCCCGCCAGCGAAATGACCCGCCGCTTCGGCATCAGCCAGAGCAGCGCGCAGTTCGATGGATCCCCGCAGGCACGCCAGATGGCAGGCGAGGCGATTCTCAACGATCGCGCAGCCCTCACTGGCGCCAGCGTCCAGGGCGCGCAGCAGGGCAACGCGGCGGCCATGGGCAGCGAGGCGCTGCAGGCCGAGGCAGAGGAAGGCGCCGCCACGCGCAAGCAGCGCACCAGCGAAGCCAACGCCGATATCAACGCCAGCTACGACGCGCGCCGCGACAACGCAGCAGAGGCGCGGCTCGCACGCCGGCCTGACGTGACTGTCTCGGCCGACGGCACCATGGGCGAGGTCCAGCAAGACGGCACCTTCCGGCCGGTCACTGGGCCCGACGGGCAGGCCGTGCGTGCGCCGATGGCGGCGAAGGAATCCGGCGCGATCACCGACGCCGATCGCCTGGCCAGCTACGACGAGCGTTACAAGGCAATTCTGGGCGACGTGACCGCCACGCCTGAAGCACGCGCGACCGCGATCGCGGCTCTCGATGCTGACCCGTTGTACGCAGGCCTGCGCCCCTCGGGCGCCGGCGGCGCCGCACCGCCACCTGACGCGATCGCCGCTCTCAAGGCGAACCCGGCAGCAGCGGCACAGTTCGATGAAATCTTTGGAGTCGGCGCAGCCGCTCAATACTTGGGGAAGTAAGTCATGGCAGAAAATATGTTCGAGCGTTTCCGTCCGGCGGCATCCCCGGAGGCAAGCGCCGACAACCCGTTCAAGCAATACGCGAAGCGTCCAACGACACCAGGGGCAGAGCCGGAAGCAGCAACGCCGGCAACACCCGTGGCAGCACGGCCAACCGTCCCCGACCGTACCTGGGGCGACGTGGCCAAGGACACGGTTCTAGGCATCGGGCAGGGCACGCTGAACATCGCCAGCAGCATGACCGACCTGGGCGAACGCATGCAGCCCACCGGGCTCGCTCGCACCGCCGTAGGCCTCGCACGACGGGTAGCACCAACTGCCGACCTGCCTGATATCCCCGAAGCTGGCCAGCTGGCCATGCGCGCCGGCGCCGCGTTGAGTGGCGTGGACTACGACGCGCCGACCAATGCCGAAGCCACCGCCGCCGCCAGCAAGATGATCGGCGACAAGCTCTCGCCCGAACTGCAGGCAGAGAAGCAGGAGCTCGCCGACACGGAAGGCTTCTGGAATTCGGCGAAGAAGGTTGCGACCTCGCCCGCCCTCCTGGGCCAGTTCGCGGCCGAGCAGGTCCCGAACCTGATCACCCTGGGCCAAGGCTCCCGCGTTTCCGCCGGCATCGCGCTCGAGGGCGTTGTCGCCCGCGCGCTGGCAGGTGGAGCCACCAAGGAAGCCGCCGAGCTCGCTGGCCGTGAAGCAGCCAAGGCCGGCGCCGAGAAGTTCATCATTGGCGCGAACGCGGGCATGGAGGGCGGCGCGGCCGCCGTCAGCGCGCAACAGGAAGCGCTCGCCCTGCCCGACGAGATATGGGCAGCGAACCCCGCCTATACCGCGATGATCGCGCGCGGCGTGGATCCACAGGACGCCAAGCGCGACCTGTCCAAGGACACCGCCGAGCTCGCCCGCGTGCTGGGCGCTACGTTTGGCGTCGTGGGCGGCAAGATATCCGCCCCGTTCGAGGCCGACGTGTTCACCCGCGGCCTGGCCCGCAGGCCCGCCGCGATGCTCAAGGGCGCCGCCAGCGAAGCCGCAGAAGAAACCATCCAGGAAGGTGGCGGCCAGTTCGCGCAGAACGTCGCACTGCAGACCGTGGATCCAGAGCGTGAGCTCATGGCAGGCGTTCCAGAGGCCGCCGGTACCGGCGCCGTGCTGGGCGCCGTCATGGGCGGCGGCTTGGCCCTTGGTGGCGCAGCTGCGTCCACCGATCGCGTTGCACGCCGTCCAGAACCCAGTGTCACCCCCGCCGGCCCGCTCTCGCAGGCCGCAGACCCCGCCGCCGTCGACGTTGTCACGCCGGCCGCGCGTCCGTTCCCCGAAGCAGCCCCCGGCACCCTGGCCGACGTGGCGAACATGCTTCCTGACCTCCCCCCCGCACCACAGCCGGAACCGCCCAGCGCCGAGCAGCTGGACAAGGAATCCAAGCGCCAGCCGGATTCCGACAACCCTCAAGACCCGGGGTATGTCCGCGTGCGCGACGACTACCCTGCGCAGAAGTGGGAAATCGACCGCATCGTCACCGCGCGTCGGGAAGCCAAGAAGCTCGGCGACCAGAAGGGCGTGGGCGCGTCACTGCATGCCGAGGATGCTTACCGCGCCAGCACCATGCGTACCGACTCGCTGCGCGACGATGTTCGCCGCCTGACCGGGAAGGACGACGCCAAGAGCAAATTCCAACTCAAGGCGTTCACCGCCGAGCTCGAGCAGCGCGGCCAGCTGACCGACGACACCGCGCCCCTCAGCGCGCCGTCCAACCTGCCGCCGCCGCCGTGGGTCGACCAGGAAACGGGCGTCATGCGCGACCCGACCGACGACGAGATTGAGGACGTGATGCACAGCGTCATCAACAACGGCCTGGCCGGCGGCGGCATCAACAGCCGCGTGCTCAAGCAGGTGCTACAGGACCAGATGGGCGTAAAGCCCGACCGCGTCGCGCCGATCCTGGCCAAGGTGAAAGCAGACCGGAAGAACGGCCTCACCGCGCCGGCACCGAAAGCCGCCGCAGCGGACGAGCTCGAGCAGGACCGGCAGGACCTCGACGGCGTTACCGCCCCTTCTTCTTCCGCTCCCACGGGCGAGCCTCAATCCACGGTTTCTGCCGAGCCGGCAGCGGAAGAGGCCACCCCGGCGCTTCCCGAAGTGCCCGCAGCAGATACTCCGTCGACGAGCTCACCGACGGCGTCGATTCCAGAACTACCACCGGCCACGCCACCGCCGTCGATAGCCGCTCCTGCAGCAGACGGCCAAACGAATCCTCGTGGCCCGTCACCAGCATCACAGCCCCTGTCCGATCAAGGTATAGAGCCCCTTCAACAGGGTACTGCTCGAGCAGCTGCTCCCGAGTCAGCCAGCGTTCCTCAGTCGGCATCGGACACCACCAGGTACGACGAGAGCACCGAGCAGCTGGACGACGACCTCACGCCAGCCTCCGGCGGTTCGTTCTCCGATCGCCGCGCGGCCGACATGCTTGCGCGTCGCACGCCGGGCGGGCGGGTATTCCCCGTGGACGACGGCGGGTTTGTTGTGCGGACTCCATCGGCGAGTACTCCGGCTGCGGCTGACGTGGAAGAGCAGGCTACGCCGGCGGGCGAGGCCGCGCCAGATGCCTTGCACCAGGCTGCGCATGCGGCCGCCACCAGCGAGCAGAACGACCGGCCCGAGCCCACCGAGGCACAGAAGGAAGCCGGCAACTACAAGAAGGGTCACGCGCGCGTGGCTGGCCTGGATATCTCGATCGAGAACCCGGCCGGCTCCCGCCGGCGCCCCGAATGGCCGCCCCTGACTAACCACTATGGTTACTTCAAGGGTTCCATCGGCGCCGACAAGGATCACGTCGACGTGTTCCTGACCGAGCGCGCAGGCGATGAAAGCCTGCCGGTGTTCGTGGTCGACCAGAAGCACCGCAATGGCAAGTTCGACGAGCACAAGGTCGTCATGGGCGCCGCCACCGAGGAAGATGCGCGCGCGGCCTACCTGTCCAACTACGAGAAGGGCTGGACCGGCCTGCAAGGCATCAAGCAGTTCACGCAGGAAGAGTTCAAGGCGTGGGTCAAGGATCCAGCGCAGACCACCAAGCCGGCCGCCGGCGTGGCCAACAGTGGCACGTCCGTCACCGAGCCGAAGCCGAGGAAGCTCGGCATCCATGAGCGCACGAAGGAAGATGATCAAGCCGACGCCGAGAGCCGCGCCGCGCGTGACGCATTGCAAACGGCCGCCGCGCCCACTGGTAAGGCGATCGTGCAGCCGAAGCCGAAGAAGAACGCGGCCGTTGCCGAGGAAATGTCCGAAGCCGACATGGCCGCGCGCAAGGACCGCAACCGCACCCCGCCGGCCGTCGAAGGCGACACCTGGGACACCGCCAAGGTGCTGCGCGATAAGCCCGTGGGCGGCACCGTCACCATCGAGGATGGTGGCCCCAATGCCAGCGCCGACGGCGGCACCCGCTGGAAGAAGCTGAAGAACGGCGACTGGACCGACGGCACCACCACGCTCGATATCAACGCCATGGCGCGGCGCCTGGACAGCGACCCCATCGACAACCTGCCCGCGATTGACGTCGCCGGCGCCGCCGCCGCGGTTCGCATGGGCCGTTCGGTGTTCCCGATCGAAAGCCTGGCCGAGGCACAAGAGAAGTTCATCGAGTGGCGCAACCGCACCGGCGCCGGCAACCGCGAAACCCCCGCCGTGCTGATCCTGGACAAGGCCGGCGACACCATCGCCCACTTCTCCTACAACGGTCGCATGTGGAACGGCCCGGTCGGCTCTCCGAAGAAAGAGATCCTGCTCCCCGCGCAGAAGAGCATCGGGCAGGCCATTGCCGACAACATCGCGGCCGACCCTGCACTCACGCCCGCCAAGGGCGCCGCCCTGGCCAACGCCACCGCCCCCGAGCACGTGGCCAGCGGCATGGAAGGCGTCACCGTCGACGAGCTCAAGGAAATCGCCGCCGAAATGCGGAGCCACATCGACGCCGGCGGCGATACCGCGGTGACGCACATCTTTGACGCCCCCAAGGCCGCCGACGTGGTGCGCCTCCAGGAGGCCGCCGGCGTCACATCGAAGCTGATCCCGGACCCCAAGCGGCCGGGTAAGCGCATCAAGTTCTACAGCCGCGAGGGCGGCTGGATGACCGCCAAGGAAGCGCGCGAGCGCATCGACAGCTGGGAAGCCCGCGCGCTCGAGCAAGGCCGCGACCCGGAAATGTTCCGGGCCAACAGCAAGAAGATCGTGCTTTCCCTGTTCGACCTCACCGGCTCATGGTCCGAGCCGTGGGAGCAGGCCGGCTACCAGGTGTATCGCTTCGACATTCAGGACGACTCGACATACGAGGATCCGGAGACCGGCGAAGAGCGCAAGGTCGGCGATATCAACAACATGAGCGTGGAGTTCTTTGGCGACCTGTTCGGCGACTTCGACGGGCTCGACGTGCACGCCATCCTGGCCGCCTGCCCCTGCACCGACTTCACCAACGCCGGCGCCAAGCACTTCGCCGCCAAGGACGCCGACGGGCGCACCGTGTCGTCTATCGCCCTGGTGCAGCAGACCATGGCCGCGATTGAGTACTTCAAGCCGGCCGTCTGGGCGCTGGAAAACCCCGTGGGCCGCATCGAAGAGCTCACCGGCCTGCCGCCGTGGCGCATGGCGTTCGAGCCGTTCCACCTGGGCGACGACTACACGAAGAAAACCCTGCTCTGGGGCCGCTTCAACGGCAACCTGCCGATCGCGCCGGTAACGCCCAATGCGTCCGAGGGCGGCCGCGCGGACATGATCCACCAGAAGTTTGGCGGCAAGAGCATGGCGACGAAGAACGCCCGCTCGGCCACGCCGGCAGGCTTCGCCTACGGGTTCTTCATGGCCAACAACGCCATCGACAACCCCGCCCTGGCTGTCACCGGCAAGTACGACCGTCTGGATCCGGACCTGATCACCCGCGCGCTGGCTGCAGGCCTCACCCCGGGCGATATCGACGAGCTCGTTGAAGAGGACTACTACGAGACCCTGGACGACAAGGCCGCCAACGCGTCGCTGCGTGATGCCCTGCGCTTTGCCTCGATGCCGGGCTCGCTCGAGTCCGTCACCAAGCCCGGTACCGCCCTGGCCGTGGACGACGGCCAGAACGACGAGCTCGACGGGGAAATGCGGTCCTACGAGGCCAAGGGTGAACGCGCCGCGGTGCTCGCCGACCTGGCGCAGGCCATGCAGGGCTCTTCCCGCCCCGTGGATGGGGCTGTCTGGATGCGTACCGTGCCCGGCAAATGGTCCGACGGCGATCGCGTCATCACCAGCGAGCAGCTGGCCGACCTGATCACCGGCGCCCCGGATGCCAACGCCCTCGAGGGCGAGTTCAGCCGCGTCGATGCCAAGAAGCGCGCCGGCGGCGCCGTTGTGCAGCCGAAGCCGGAGAGGGACATACCCGTTGAGGTCGTCCCCGGCGGGCCCGCCGGCGTGGATCCTGGCCCGAAGCCCGACAACCTGGGCGAGGTCAGCGACAAGATGCGCGTTGCACCTGGTCACGGGAATCACCGTGTCGCTACGGGCTGGGTCGGCGAGCAGTACCTCGAGGGCATCGGCGAAACCCATGCCGAAGCCCGCAAGGCGCTCTACGACAAGGCGCGCGCGCTGCAGGAAGCACCGGCGGCGACGAAGCGCGCCGGCGCGGCCGTTGTCTCACCGAAGCCTGCGAAAACCCCCAAAGTTGCATCCCCGGCGGCAGTGGCGGATATTCCAGCCAATGCGGCCCCCACGACCGCACAAGGCACCCCGAATGGCACAGATACCGACGCGGCGACAGGCACAGCAGATGGTCGTGGAAGCGATCGCGGAGCGGTTGCCGGAGGCGTTCAAGACCTTGCAAGCGAAGGGGGAACTAGCGACCTTTTCGGAGCTCCTATCGGAGGCGATGCTCGAGAAGATCGACCTGCTCGACGACCCACGCGAGGCGCTAAGAAGCGACTTGCCGATATTGCAGAAGGCGCAAGCGATCCGGGAGACAAGGGACCAGGCGATCGAGCGCGTGCTGTCCGAGTTCCTGTCAACGGAAAGCCTGGCGAGCGAAATTTCAACGTTGAGGTCGGCGGCCTAACCCGTACCGGCTCATGGATGGATGCGGCGCGTCGCAACGTCGACGCCATGGCGCTCGCCCTGCAGCTGCAGGAGCAGAACCGCGTTGCCACCCTGGCCGAGCAAGAGCTCCTATCCAAGTACGTCGGCTTTGGCGCCAGTGAAGTAGCCAATCGCCTGTTCCCCGTGCACGCCGGCGCCACCGCGGCGAAGTACGACCCGGAACGCATCGCCGAGCCTGGCTGGAAGGCGATCGCCCAGAAGCTGAAAGACACCCTGACCGTGGAGCAGCTGGCCACGGTAATGAAGAGCACCCAGTACGCGCACTACACCAGCGAGACCGTGACCAGGTCGATATGGTCAGCGATGGAGCAAATGGGGTTCACCGGCGGCAAGGTGTTCGAGCCCGGCATGGGTCACGGCAACTTCCCGATGACCGCGCCCAAGGACATCGCGTCGAAGATCGCCTACACCGGCTTGGAAATGGACCACCTGACGGCCGCGATCGGTAAGCAGCTGGTGCAAGGCGGCCTGGTGCTGCGCGCCGACTTCACGAAGCAGAAGCTCCCGAACGACACGTTCGATATCGCCGTGGGCAATCCCCCGTTCGCGTCCACCGTGATCACCGCCGATGCGGACTATCGCGCGCAGCGTTTCATGCTGCATGACTACTTCTTTGCCAAGACCATCGACAAGGTGCGCCCGGGCGGCCTCATGGCGTTCGTCACCAGCGCCGGCACGATGAACAAGGGCAGCGAGAAGGCCCGCCAGTACATCGCCGAGCGCGCCGACCTCCTGGGCGCTATCCGCCTGCCCGACACCGCGTTTCTACAGAACGCCGGTACCGAGGTCGTCACCGATATCCTTTTCTTCCGCAAGCGCGAGGCGGGCGAGCTCGCCGCCGGCGAGCAGTGGATGAAGCTGGAAGAAATCAGCCTGCCGCGCAAGGACGGATCCACCGGCACCACCCTGATCAATGAGTACTTCGTTGCGCACCCTGAAATGGTCATGGGCCAGCACAACCTCACCGGCTCCATGTACCGGGCCGACACGTACAACGTGACCCTGGAAGAGGGGACCACGCTCGAGGACCTGCTCCCCAAGGCGATCGCCAAACTGCCGAAGGCCATCTACACCGCCGCCGAGGTCCGCCGCGATCGCGCGCTGAACATGGCCACGGCCGAGGCCGACTTGAACCCGGACAACCGGAAAGAGGGCGGGCTCTACGTCAAGGACGGCCGGGTATACGTGACCCGCACCGGCGCCGGCGTTGCCCTGGCCAACAGCGAGAAGCTGTCCGCCAAGGAAGAGGCCTGGCTGGGCGATGCGATCGGCCTGCGCGACTCCCTGAAGGTGGCGCTGGACGACCAGCGCAAGGAAGGCGACTGGAAGAAGAGCCTCAAGGCGCTCGAGAAGGCCTACAAGGCGTTCACCGCCACGCACGGCGCCATCAACGAGTTCACCGAGAGCGAGCGCACCGAGCGCTACTACACCAACGAGGACGGGGATGACGTAAAGCTCAAGGGCGACCAGGATCCGCCGGGCGGCGAAGAAGCGCGCGAGCGGATCATCACCACCCGCCGGTACAAGAACAAGCGCCTGCTGGCCATGGACGTGGAATCTCCCCTGCTCATGGCATTGGAGAAGGAAACCGACGACGGCAAGCTGATCGGCGCCAAGCAGCTGACCGAGCGCAGCATTTCCCCACCGAAAGAGCCGGTCATCGAGAGCACGACCGACGCCCTGATCGTCAGCCTCAACCGCAAGGGCTATCTCGATATCGACTCGGTCGCCGAATTGGCGAAGCTCCCCGTTGACCAGGTCATTCAGGACCTGGGCGAGCGCATCTACCAGTCCCCGCTCGACGAGGACTGGGAAATGGCCGACGCCTACCTGTCCGGGGACGTGGTCACGAAGCTGGAAGAGGCCGAGGCCGCCAGCCGCATCAAACCGGAGTTCCAGCGCAACGTGGACGCGCTGCGCGCCGTGCAGCCCCAAGCCCTCACCCCGCGCGATATCACCGTGTCGCTGGGCATGACCTGGCTGGAACCCGAAATCATCAACCAGTTCGCGGCCGAGGTCCTGGGCGTCAACAAGGCCGCCGTGAAGTACTCGAGCGACAGCGGCCAGTGGTCCATGAATAGCCCGCGATCGAAGTACGCGCGGCAGGCAGAAGGCGAGTTCAACCACGCCGACCGCAGCGCCGGCGAGCTCCTGGACGCCGTGCTCAACAACCGTCAGATCAAGGTCACGCGGACCAAGACCAAGGAACAAGGGGGCGGCACCTATACCGACGTTCCGGCTACCACCGCCGTCAACGAGCTCGCCAAGAAGATGCGCGCGCGGTTCAGCCAATGGATATGGGAGGACGCCGATCGGGCCCAGAAGCTCGCCGGCGAATACAACCAGCTGCGCAACCGCGTCATCCCCCGCACCTTTGCGGGCGAGTTCATCGATCCGCCGGGGCTGGCCATCCAGTTCAAGCCGGATCCGGTGACGGGCGAGGGCGGGCTGCACCCGCACCAGAAGCGCGCGATATGGCGCCAGATCCAGACCGGCACCACGTACCTGGCTCACGCCGTCGGCGCGGGCAAGACGCTGGAAATGATCATTGGCGGCATGGAACAGAAGCGCCTGGGCCTTATCTCCAAGCCCATGTATACGGTCCCGAACCACGTGCTCGGGCAGTTCTCGGCCGAATTCCTCGAGGCCTACCCGACCGCCAACATCATGGTCGCCGACGAGGACAGCTTCACGAAGGAGAAGCGCCAGCAGTTCATTGCGGCCGCCACCGTCAACGCCCCTGACGCGATCATCATTTCCCACTCGGCGCTGCGCCTGCTTCGCGTGAAGCCCGAAACGATGGAGTCCGTGCTCGCCGACCTGGTCGCCGACCTCGAGGCCGCGATCGAGGAAATGGACGGGGACGATGACCGCATCGGCCGCAAGAAGCTCGAGGGCCAGCTGGAAAACCTGCGCCAGAAGTTCGAGGGCAAGGCCGACAGCGAGAAGCAGGACGACGTGGTGTTCTTCGAGGATATGGGCGTCGACTTCATGTACGTCGACGAGGCCCACGAATTCCGCAAGCTCGACTTCGTCACCAACCGCCAGAACGTGAAGGGCATTTCCCCGATCGGCAGCGCCATGGCGCTGGACCTGTACGCAAAGACCAGGTACCTGCATGGCCAGCGCCCGGGCCGTAGCCACGTGCTCGCATCGGGCACGCCCGTAACCAACACCATGGGCGAGCTCTACACCGTCCAGAAGTTCCTGGACTACGACGGCATGCGCGCCGCCGGCCTGCATCACTTCGATGCCTGGGCGTCCGAATATGGGCAGGTGGCCACAGAGTACGAGCGCAACGCGGCAGGGCAGTACAAGCCGGTGGAGCGCTTCGCCAAGTTCAACAACCTCCCCGAGCTCATGCAGCAGATCCGGGAGCGTATGGACGTGCTCACCAGCACGCAGCTGGGCCAGCTGGTCAAGCGCCCCGACGTGGAGGGCGGTCAGCCCAACATGGTCGTGGTGGAAGCGTCGGAAGAGCTCACCAGCTACATGGCTGAAACCCTGTCGCCGCGCATCGCCGCCTCGCTCAAGTGGAAGCCCAGCAAGGACGAGCCGTACAACCCCGATCCCATGCTGGCCATCATCGGTGACGCGCGCCTGGCCGTGATCGACATGCGGTTCGTGGATCCCACTGGCCCCGCCGACCCGAACAGCAAGCTCAACCGCATGGCCGATGACATCATCGCCAAGCACAAGGAATACTCGAGCATCGAGTTCACCGACCGCGACGGGAAGAAGATCCCCGGCAAGGGCGCCACGCAGATCGTATTCAGCCCCATCGGCTTTGGCGCCGGCGTGGCCAAGCGCCGCGGCTTCGATACCCGCGCATGGCTCAACAAGCGGTTCCGCGAGGCCGGCATTCCGCTCGAGCAGATCGCGTGGATGCAGGACTACGACACCAACAAGAAGCGCAAGGCCGTATTCCGGGAAATGCGCGCCGGCCGCGTGCGCGTGCTGATTGGCTCGCCGGCGAACATGGGTACCGGCGTCAACGTGCAGAACCGCCTGCGCGCGCTGCACTTCCTGTCACCGCCCTGGTTCCCCAGCGACGTGGAGCAGCCGCACGGCCGCATCCTGCGCCAAGGCAACCTCAACGCCGAGGTATCGCTGAACTGGTACGTCACCGAGGGCACGTATGACTCGACCGGCTGGGGCATGGTCAGCCGCAAAGGCAAGTTCATCGAGCAGGTGATGCAGGGCGATCGCAGCCAGCGCAGCGCCGAGGACATATCGGAGGTTTCCCAGTACGCGCTGGCGTCTGCCCTGGCATCGGGCGACGACCGGGCCGTGCGCGTGGCCGAGCTCGAGGCCGACATTGGCCGCCTCACCAACCTGCAGGGCGACCACGAAAAGAGCGTGCGCGTTGCGCAGGGCGAGCGGCACAGTGCCGACAACTCCATCGACTACTTCAACAGGCGCATTGCGCGCGCTGAAGCGGCCGCCGCGCTCCTGGGCGAGGACAAGATCACGCCCGAGAACTTCACCGCTGCGGTGAAGGGCAAGAAGCTCGCCGGCGCGCAAATCTTCGGCTACTGTTATCTTTATGTTGTTATTTTGTCCAGGCAATATTAAGACCTTGTGTCCGAAATGCTCGAGAACTGCGGCATCGTCGGTGACACCAATGCCGAGCTCAGCGGCCTTCTCAT
>ERZ1292642.360-Hain-H14-01um-R1-360-length-28321-cov-6_pt1 | contig 24106 bp, 31 predicted proteins | sample MGYA00564403_ERZ1292642 | MGnify/ENA primary metagenome ERZ1292642 (study PRJEB36523, sample SAMEA6512643) | groundwater metagenome | collected 2019-01-09 | study: AquaDiva: Metagenomics assemblies of 32 groundwater samples
CCCGCGGTCGCGGTGCCGCGGTCGCCCGCGGTCGCGGTGCCGGCGTAGCCCGCGGTCGCGGTGCCGGCGTAGCCCGCGGTCGCGGTGCCGCGGTCGCCCGCGGTCGCGGTGCCGGCGTAGCCCGCGGCCCGCTGGGCACCGATCACGGGAAGGTTCTTCGATTCGGGGCTGAGCGTCTCGAGCGCCGAGATCGCGTCGAGCAAAGCCCCCGCGAAAACGACCTCGCAGGACTCGAATTTGATCTTCCCGACGAGGTCGATGTGCGCGCTCGAGACGGCAAGCACAAGCCAGACAGCCTTGACGTCCGCGGTCGTGAACCGCGCCAGGTTCCCGTCCCCGCAGCCGTCGAGGAAGCCATGCAGACCGTGACCGCACCCCGTCTCGGAATTCCAATCGGGTGCCGTGACCTTGCCCTCGCGCGGCCACGTGAAGGAGTCCGTGTGCACGGACCGCAGCGTGCCGTCAGGGCGTTCGATGCAGGAACGGAGCGCGTAGCGAACCATGCGTCACCTCGAGGTGAGGTCAACCCTCACAACGCCGCAAGCCCCGCGCGAAGCCGGGGCGAGCGACGGTCTATGTCGGAGGGATCAGACGGAGAGGACAGCGAACGCCGTCGTGATCGTGTCGTCGCCGGTCAGCACGCGCCACGTGCGGGTCTCGGTCTGCGCGGACAACTCCCCTCGAGCCGGCTTGCGATGCAAGGCGTATGCCGTCACCGATTGAAGGACGGAATAAGCCGTCACCTCACCAACCGGGACGAACTGTCCGTTGCGTCCCTCGATCATCTCGATCACCGCGTCGACGGCCGCTTGCTGCGGACGCGTACGGTCGCCAGGCTCGACCGCATCGGGGGTGAGGATGGCGTTGACCGCCGCCTTGACCGCGTTGACGCCCATCGGGCGGGCCGAGAACGAGCGCAGCATCTCGCCCGTCATGGCGTAGCCTGCGGCCGTCTCTTTCAACCACGTCTCGGCGGACTTGCGAAAGCCGTCGACGTTTTTCGTCATGTGCTTCAGCACAAGGCCGCCTACACGCGCTTTGGCGTTCGCCAGACGGAACGTGTTCAGGCACACGATGCGCACGGCCGTCGAGCCAAGCACAGCCGCCGTCGAGCCGTCGTGCGTGTTCGTCAACGTCAGATAGGCGTCGGTGCGCGAGTCGCGGTCGGCGGGGACGCGGAGGAGACGCGAAACCTCCTCCGGCAGCGCGAACTGCGCGAACACCTTGGAGCCGCGCGAGAGGGCGCCAGCGTTCACCAATCGGGGGCGAAACGAGGCGGGAAGGTGCCCGAACGCCGCATCGAGCGCGTCGCCGACCTCGAGGTTCTGCAGGGGCTTGTACTGCACCCCGACGACGCCGAGCGCTGCGCGGTTGTCGTCGCGCCGGATGCCGAACGCACCGGGCCACGCGGTGACGTCGCCAGCGGCCGTCAACGGTACCTTGGACACCCCCCAACCCAGCTTCGGGGTCATTTGCTGGCGAAACGTCTCGCCCACGTGAACGGCGATTGCCGTCGACGACGCGGAGGGGCGCAAGTCGTGCGACTGCAGGGACATGGTCGCCTGCACGAGCGTGGCGGGGAGGTCCGAGGCGTCGGCGAGGTGGGTCGTCATGGGTTGATCCTCTGTGTGGTTGGCGGTCGCAACGTCCGGGTCCGGCGTTGCCCATCGCATTCTGCCTCCTTCTCTTCATCTCCAACGCTCCCATGACAGCCGTCGAATCCGGGCAGGTCCGCCTCACAGTCGAGGCTGTCGCCCGCCACGTCCGACGTAGTAGGCGGATCGTAGGGAGGGGACCGCGCGTCGAGGATCAGCCTCGCAAGCTCCGCCCTCACGGCGCGCACGTCGTCGGCGCTGCTATCGGCGTCGTCCCATACGTCCCCCAGCGCCACCACGCTGTCGTCGCCGCTTGCAGCCGCCTCCTGTATCAGCGCGCGGCGATCGGCGTTCGTGACTGGGCGCATGCGCCGGAGCGCCTCGGTCGCGCACGCGGCGCAGTACACGGTGCCCTTCGCACCGACATGGATGATGGGGTAGCTGCCCCACGCGGAGAAACGCGAGCACGTACCATCGGCGTCGAGAGCGAGCGGAAAATCGTTTTTCATGGGGTCACCTTGACGTGGATTGCGTAGCCTTTGGAGCGCAAGACAGCGAACGCGAGATGCGCCACGTCGCCTGCAAACGGACGAACTCAGTCGGCGCACGGGCCGGACGTCTCGCGCCCGGTACACTCTCCGTCGGGGGGCATCCACATCATTGTCGGTTCCGCAATGGAGTCCGATGCGTCGATCAGCATGGCAATCGCGCCGATGGCGAACGAGTAGGCGAAGCACAGAAAGACCACGAAGGCGATGAACGCGAGGGGCGATTCGTGGGTCGGGGCAGCGTAGCGGTTCACAAGACCTCCAAGGTTTGGCGTTAGAACGCGGAGTCTCTGCAGTCCGCGGACAGTCTCTGGATTCAGAGACAGAGAAAGACGGTGGAGCGACCGAGGGGTGTCAGCCGGGCCTTGCCTCCGACGTAGGCGATGACGCCAGCATCTTGGAGTTCGTCCAGTTGACGCCCAGGGCAACGGATGTCCGCAGCGAAGAGCGCCAAGCCGTCGGGGCGATCGGCCACCATGGCCTCGCGGATGCGCTCTTCGTGCCCGATGCCTCGTGCGACGAGGTTGAGGACGTAAAGCGTCGTCGGAGAGATGCGCATCACTCGCCCCCAAACCGGGCGTCGTACGCCGCGGTGAACTCGTCATCGGCCATCAGGTCCGTGGCCCATGAGCAGCACGCTGCCCGCGCCTCTTTCCCGTCGATGGGCCACACCGCGGACAGCGAGATGTCCTCCGTCGCCAACACACGCTTGCGGCCCAGGCGCACCTCCATGCCTACAGGGGTGCGCCCGTCGGGCGAGGACCGGTACAGGTCCCACACGTGCACGGTCCAACGCCCCAACCGGACGGTGAAAAGCAGCGCGTCCGAACGCCGTCCGGGCGAGACGATGTAGGCGCCAGGCACGCGGGCTGCGTACGCGGCACGGCGGACCGCTTGCGCACGCGCAATGTTCGCCATTCGGTTGGCGCGCCCTGCCTCGGATTGGCCACCAAGCCTGGCGATGGCGGACCGGGCCTCCGGGGAGAGGCGAGCGAAGCCACGCGGAACCGGGCCTCCGCCAACAGGGTTCACAGGTGGGGGATTTTTTGTTGCATTAGACATTCGGGCCTCGTTTGTGGGTCGATGTAGGGGACTGTGCGGGTTGGTGGGACGTCTGAGCGGTTTGGTGGGTGGGTTTGGCGTTAGGACGCAAACGTCGATTGTGGGGCGCTCAGAGGGGGGTAGGAGAGGAGAGAGGGGCGTTTCCTTGGCAGGGGAAGGGCGGGAGGTGGAAGGGCGAGTGGCGGGTGGTCTGGGGAGGCGGAGGGGGGTTTGGTTTGCGTCTCTGTCTCCGGGGGTTTTGGGTCGGAGCCCACCCCGTCCCCTCCGGACCCATTTCTCCTAGAGAAATGGGGTCCGGACGGGACGGTTTGGGGCTCCGAAATTTCTTGAATGTTATCAAGCACTTACGAGCGTAGACATGTGCAGAGACTTTGAGGTTTTTGTCTCCGTTGTAACCCCTTGAATCTAAAGGGCTTTTTTTTGAGTCTCCGGACAGTCTCCGGACAGTCTCCCGAAATGGTCGGCGCGGTGCGTTAAATCGTGGATGCAACGCGTTATCCGTGCCAATTTGGCAAACCGTGGGGCGAAACGCCACACGGGGCTCCGAGCCTTTCAGGCTTCCCAAGCCCCGAAAGAATCTGAATCGAAGGGTGCGAGGGCATCCACAACCTCGCCAGCGGTGGCGAGATTGAGATTTCTTGCACCGTAGAACGCATCGCCGGGGCCGAATGCAATGGCCATGCGAATGTCGTCAGGGAATGACTGACGGGTCGAGACGTAGCTCTCCTGCGTCACGACCTCGACTTCCGGGTTGAAGACGTAGGCGCGGTTCATCCCATCGAGGCAGGCAGTAAGAAGGTCTCGGCTCTGTTTGCGGGAGACGAGGACGGTGCACGCGCAGAGATGCGCAGCCTGCAGGTAGATCGCCAGGGTCGTTGCGTAGGTGGGCTCGCGGCGGTGCATGCGGGGCTCCCATTCGTTGCGGTCGAATGAGGTAATGCACGCTGTGTGCCGGCTGCATGAGTGCGTTAGCTAGCGGCTCGACGCGGTAGGAAGGCGCCGCCGCTCGATGCCTGTGTGTTTGCGGTGTTGGCACGTGGGGTAGGGGTGTGGCACGACGTGGGGCCCCGTGGTGGCACGGGGCCTGCTCACTCCGCCCGTCGGAAAAAATAAAAGAACCCTCCCCATCCCCCGCCCTCTCCCACCTCGCCCTACCTTCGCCTACATACCCCAGCTAGGGCTATTGCCCCCTTGCAAGCCCTCTGCCATACACCTTCCCATGTTCAAGAAGTTCTCCAACTCTCTGCCGAAGAACGCAGACCGGGCACCGGAATCGAACGAGAAGTTCCGGTTCCTGGATGCGCTGATGGGTTGCGGGGTGGTGGCGGAGAGCTGCGAACAACTCGGGTACAAGAAGTCGACCGTGTTCCAGTGGCGACGTGATGATGAGGCGTTCGCCGAACGCTGGGACCGCATCATGCGGTCTCACACGACCGCGCACCTCGAGTCGGAAGCCGTGCGCAGGGCCTTGGCGGGCTCGGACGTGCTCCTCATCTTCTTGCTCAAGGCCGCTGACCGTAAGCGCTACGACGACAACGTCGCTCGCAACACCCAAGAGAAGCCGTCCATCACCATCACCATGGTGAATGCCGACGAGACCCACATCGCAGGTGACAATGGCCCAAATGGTGGTTCTCCCGGCTCAACGAAGGCTGGTTGAGTCGACCGCCTCGGTCGTCTGCTTCGTTGGCGGTTACGGTTCGGGCAAGACCCGTGGTGGCGTGTACAAGGCCCTGGAACTTGGCCTCGCCAACCCTGGCTGCTTCGGCGTCTTCGTCGAGCCGACTTACACGATGATCCGTGACGTCGCGGTCAGGTCGTTCCAAGAAATCTTGGACGAGATGGACATCCCCTACCACTACATGGCGAACGACCACGTCCTGAACGTGGCGGAAAAGTTCGACATCCTCATGCGCTCCGGCGACAGACCCGAGCTGCTGGTGGGTCTGAACGCGGCCTGGGCCCTGATTGATGAGCCCGCCAAGCAGTCGGAAGAGGTCGGGAAGGTCATGCTCTCCCGTCTCCGCGATCCGCGCGCGAAGAAGCGGCAGCTCGGCCTGATGGGGACCCCCGAGGGCTTCAACTGGTTCCATGATTGGTGCAACGACCCGAAAACTGAGGTCATCCGCGCCAAGACGACCGACAATCCCTTCCTGCCGCCTGCCTACATCGAGGCGCTGCTGGCCCATCTCACGCCAGAAGAGATCAAGTCGTACATCCACGGCGAGTTCATCTCGTTTGACGGGGCCTGGTACCGCAAACAGCCGGAGATGCTGCCCTACGACCTGCTCGAGCCTGCGAAGGTCAAGATTTTCGTGCAGCCAGTCTTCACGTCGGGCCAGTTGGTGGTCGGCGTCGACACGGGTGGCGGCTTGATGCAGGACTCGTCGGCAATCGCGGTCATCGACAAGCGCGACGGGCGCCTGGTGGCCTCTTGGAAGTCGGCTTCGGCGACCATCGAAGAGCTGTCGCGGGTCATTCAGCTCGTCGTGAAGCACTACACGCCGACGGTGAAGTCGGTTCTGCCCGGCGTGCTCGGAGATCGCGCCGGCTCTCCTCCGCACACGGTCATCGAGAAGAACGGCATCGGCGTCGGCACCTACCAAGCCTGTATCCGTCTCGGCGTCCCCTGCTCGGACCAGAACACGACCGACGAGCGCCGCTACACTGGCCTCGAAGCGGTGCGTCGCAAGGCTGCAGAGGGGCTCTTCTGCGGGCCCGAGGAGCTTCAGGAAGAAGCCCGCCTGTTGGTGGTGAAGAAGGGCAAGTTCGAGGGTCCCAAGGACCTCTCGATGGCCGGTGGCTTCGCCTACAACTGGATCGCGAAGTCCCCGTACATCGCACCGGTGGACCCGAACCGAGCCAAAATCCTTGACTTGCAGGCGCGTCTCGGCCGCAAAGGCGGTAGCTGGTGAGCCCTGCATGTGCTACGCCAACCCGACCGAGGTGAGCTGTGTCCAAGTTCTACGCCAACCGGTACGCGTCGATGTACAAGCCTGACCTCTCGTTCATGCGCGAGACGCCGCAGAACGACGCAGATGCTCGTGCTCGAGCGAATGCGATGAAGATGCTCGGCCAGGCTGCCCCTCTCGCGGGCTCGGCCGTCGGCGGGGCCATCGGCTTTGCTGCCGGCGGCCCTGCCGGAATGACCACCGGTGCGGGCATGGGCAAAGACGTGGGCGGCGTCGTCGGCTCGGCTGTCTCCAACGGGGCTGACTCGACGCTTGACCCCATCCGCGAGCGCGAGCTGCGCAAGCAAGCCCTCATGCAGCTCATCCGAGGTGGCTGATGGACAAGAAGACGTCGATGCAGGCCCTCTTCGCGGCCATGAAGACCCCTCCGGGTGGAGCCGAGCCGGCTCCCGTGGAGCCGATGGTCGATCACCTCGCCGACGACATGGGTGAGGAGCTGTGCTGCCCCAAGTGCGGGCACCGCGGGCCGGACGCGGAGTTCAAGGAAGACAAGCCCGAGTACGACGACGCGGGGGATGACGAGTGAATCCCGACAACGACATCGACCTGCCGAACGTTTGGGGCGACGACGAGCCCGAGTCGGAGACGGTGTCGGAGCTGGTTGCCGAATGCAAGAAGCATGCCCTCGCCTTCGCAATCCAGCAACACGCGACGGCTGAGCGCAACGAGCGCATGATCGTCGGCGATCAGTTCATCCGCGTGAACGACAACGGCGAGGTCTCGGAGATCGAGGACTGGCCGTCCTACGTCCCGAAGACGTCGCGCAACCTCTTGCGCAATCTGTCGCTGACGTGGACCTCCCGTCTCCTCGAGGACTCGCCCTGGGTGGCGTGCTTTGCCTCGGAACCGGGAATCGACGAGTCGAAGGCGCAGATCGCGAACAAGATCCTCGAAAACTGCCGCCAGAATCATGACTTCGACACCATGGAGTTCGACGCTGGGCAGCTCGTCCAGCCGCATTCCTGCGTCGCCTTCAAGACCGTCTGGGACCCTCTCAAAGGCCCGCCGTCGCCTGGCGTTCCGCAATACGACGAGTTCGGCGCCCCTGTGTACGGTCCGGACGGCGAAGCCGTCATGGATGGCGTCGGGGAGGCGACCGGGGACGTCTCATGGACGGTCACGTCCATCTTCGACTACGGCACCGACGGTGCCGAGCACATCGAGGACTCCCGCTGGTGCTACTTCGTCAAGGTGGTCGATGAGTACGACGCTCGAGCGCTCATGGCGGCTGCTGGCCTCGACTACGAGATGGAGACGACCGAAACACCCGACGTTTGGGGTGTGCAGCGGCGCGGTGTGGAGATCACAGAGCTGTGGTGGCGTCCGGACACCCGCTTCCCCAAGGGCCTCTTCGCGGTGTTGGTCGGCAACGAGGTGGTGCAGGCTGCCCCCTTCCCGTACAAGCACGGCGAGCTGCCCCTGGCCGTCTGGAAGTGCGGCGCACGGCGCAACTCGCCGTTTGGCTCGACCCACGTCGACGACGCCGTGTACATCCAGAACGTCATCAACGAGACGGTTGCTGCCCTCACGCAGCAAGCCCGCCAGATCGGCGCGGTCAAGCTGGTCGGGCCTTCGGCCTTCGTCGCGGCCGTGCAGGCCGGGCACCAGATGATCCCCATCGACGATCCCGCGCAGGCGCAGTCGATCCGGTACATCGAGCCCCCGCCGCGCTCAGCCGTGCTGGTGGACACGCTCGACGACAACACGCAAGCCCTGTACGCGATCTACGGCCTCAACGACGTCTTGACGGGCGCCGAGAACGCCAAGTCGGGCACCTCGGCCAAGTCGATCGCGTACCTGAACAAGCTGGACTCGATGAAGTCAGCCGGCGCGGCTCGCTCGCTCAACAAGGCCATCGTGCGGATGTGCCGCCAGACCTTGAAGCTGTTCCAGCAATACGTGAAGGCCCCCCGCTTGGCTCAGATCGCCGGCGAGTCGTCCCTCATGGGCGCTGAGTCGTTCATTGGCGCGGATCTTGCCGGTGTGGACGTCAAGATGGAGTCGGCGTCGTCGCGCACGCAGATGCGTGGCCAGATCGCAGGCGATGCGCAGGCTCAGATGGAAGCCGGCAACCCTGATCCGGCTCTCAAAGAGGTCTCGAAGACGGGTGTCCAAGACACGGCCTTCGCTCGAGCGTCGCGCGACATGGTGCGCGCGCAGGCGCAGGCGGCCCTCATGGGTGAGCCGCAGTCGGCGGACCGAGAGGTCGATCCGACCGTGGCCGCTGACGAGATTTCCATGGTCTTGGCCTCCAACCGAGGCAACCCGAACGCGCAGGCTCTGCACGCTCTCCTTGCCGAATACCAAGCGATGCTCCAACAAACCGCGGCTCCCGCCGCACAACCCGGAGCGGCCCCAAGCCTTCCCGGTGAAGGACAGCCGTGAACTCCTACGTCAACCGTCTCTGGTTCGGTCTCATCGTCCTCGCCGCGTTCGTCTTCGCCTGCCTCTGGTTCGCGTCGCCGGCCAAGGCGCTGTCGGACTCGCTTGGCACGGTGCGGGTCTACACCTTCTCGTGCACGACGACGGCAGCGAAGATCATCCCATCATCGGGCGTGCGGTCGGTGAAGGCGCAGCGCTTCTGGAACAACTCGACGTCGCCGGTCTACATCGGCGGCACCGACGTCGACACTTCGACGAAGGGCTGGCCCATCTGCACCGACACGGCCGCTTGCGAGCAGGCGTCGTTCCCCATCGACGCAGGCACGACCGTCTGGTGCAAGGCCGGCTCGACCGTTTCCCTTCTCGTCTTCACGGGGACCTGATGCGGTATCTCCTCCCTCTCCTTCTTCTCGTGTCGGCTCCAGCCTTCGCCCAAGCGGTGGGCGGGGGCGGCGGACCTGCGGCAGCCGCCGGGGGCGGAGGCGCACCCACGGGCGCTGCAGGCGGCGATCTCAGCGGCACCTACCCAAACCCCACGGTCACCGTGCTTCCAACCTTGGTGGTTGGCCCTGCTTCGGCTACGAGCGCTGCGGTTCCCACCTACTCGGGGACGACCGGGAAGCTGATCCAGAACAACACGGGCGTGACGATCGCGTCCAACGTTCTGACGACAGTCGGTGTCATCTCGAATGGTTCGACGAACGACTTTCAGTGCACGACCAACGAAGACTGCGTTGCCCGGTCGCAAGGAACCGGCAACCTGATTCTCGACTCCGCGAGCGGGGCCATCCAGCTCCGTAACTCGGGCGGCACCGTCGCCGGAGAGATCATCGCGGGGACGACGTCGTCACGCTTCGCCATCCGCAACGCGGCAAACACATCTGGAATCGGGTTGTCAGCCGTGGGTGCAATCGGCACGACCGCTGATGTCGGCGTGACCGTTCAGGCCGGTTGCCTTTCGGAAGCGACGACCAACGTCGGCTCTACCTGCCTGGTTTCTGCGTTCGGTGGCGGGAAGCTGGCTTACTCGCTTCCGCAAAGCTCGACATGCACCAGCAACGGGACGCCAGCATTGGCCGGAGCCCTGACGCTGGACCCGACGTCGAGTGTCGTCTTGCTCACGAATAGCGACGTTGATGGTTGTGTGGTGACGCTCTCGGAGACGAGCAGCGTGAACAACTCTGAGACCATGATTGTGGTGGTCAGCAACGCGGGTGGCGTCGTGACCTTCCCAACTGCGGCGAATGTTCACGTCAGCGGCCTTGCAGGCTGCACAACCACGGGTATCGGCCTGGCTTCCGTGTATAAAGTCTTCTACGCGCCGACTCTCGCAGAATATGTCGGTGTCACTTGCTCTTCCAACTGAGGTATACCATGAACCGGTCAGGTGCTTTCATCGGGGTCGGCGTCGTCTTGATCATCCTGGCGTTCCTCGGCTTTTCGGTCGTTGCCCTCGCAGCCGTGACCGACAACACGGGCCCCGCACGGCTTGCCTCGTTCTCCGGGTATTGCCCGGACGACGATACCTCTCCATGCATCATCGAGGTGCGTCGCGTTCGCCCGATGACCGCGGACGCGGCCAGGGAGGCGGTCGCCGCATCTCTTGAGGTTCAGCCCCTTCGGGAGCTTCCCGCTCGGCGCTCGGTCACACGAGACGTGGTGACGAAGTTCCTCGCTGGAAGCACGACGGCGGCACCCTGATGCGATCCTTCGCCCGCCTGATTCTGATCCTCTTCGTAGCGCTCCCTCTGACCGGGGTTGCGCTCGGAGGCTCGTCCAAAAAGGGCCTGAGCGAAGCCTTCGACGGCATCGGCGGGCAAAAGCCTTCGGGTCCAGACCCGCTACCGGCGGCCAATCTCCTTGCGGCGTACTGGACGATGGACACGGCCGACACAACAGCCGCAACCGTCTCCGATCGGAGCGGCAACGGCGGAGGGCTTCTGACGTTGGTCAACGGACCGACCGTTGCAAGTAGTGCCTACTCCGATCTGGGTCAGAAGCTGACCTTCGCCGCCGCCAGCTCGCAAAAGGCCATCCTCCCCACCGGTCCCTGGACCTCGTCGGTCAACACGGCCGGCAATCCCATGGCCTCCTTTACGACTTGGTCTCTCGCGGCCCATCTTAAGGCTGTGGATGCCGGTTCAACATTCTTTATCGGCAGTAAAGGCACGTTCAATATCGGTTTCATGCTTTACTTTGACAAGCCTTCCCTGCGTTTGATCCTGTGGCGGGTCAATACCGGGATTGACCTCTATCAAGTTTTCGTTTGTCCAGACCTCACAGACACTCTTCACGATGTTGTTGTGTCATCTTCACCGTCGGGACCCGCCGCCAGCGGCGGGGTAGAGATGTACGTGGATGGCACAGCATTGGCATATGACTATACATATGACACCGGGTACGGCGCACCTGGGGACCTATTGAATGTTTTCGAGTTGTTTCATTCAGCACTAGTCGGCGGTCGTTACGACAATGGAACCATTGACGAGTTCTCTTGGTGGAACTCTTCATTCACCGCGGCAGGTGCTGCCAAGATTCACGCTCTTCGCCTGGCGGGTACGTCTCTTAAGACGTACCGTCACCTCTGATTTCTGAGGTACGTCCATGCCCCTCGAGAACGTCGCAGCCGCCCTCGCCATCATCGGAGCCCTCGCCTCCCTGGTGGCTTACGTGTTGTCGCTCGGCCAGAAGCTTGGGGCCCTCGCGAAGTCGATCTCCGACTCGGAGGACTACGACACCCGGCTTCGGGTCCTCGAGAACGTCGTGCCTGCCCTGGCTGCCAAGGATCAGGTTCGCGAGAACGAGATTCAACGTCTCGAGGAGCGTTTCGAGGCGCGTCTCGACCGCCTCGAAGCGAAGATTGATGAGCTGCTGACGCGGGGGTCCAAGTGACCGTTCACGACGAGATCGTCCGCATCGCCTTGACTCAGGTCGGCGTCGCCGAGACGGGCGACAACGGCGGTGTGCCCCTCGAGCGGTACGGTCTCCCCGGAGAAGATGCGCTGCCTTGGTGTGCGCGCTTTGTCCGGTGGGTCGTCAACCAAGCCGGCGCCAAGATCCCTGGCAATCAATACGAGTTGGCGGCGGTACGGCACATGGAAGAGGAGTTCGAGCACCACGGCTGGCTTGTCATGTCGCCGCAACCGGGCGATATCGTGTTCTTCAAGTTCCGCGTCAACTCAGATGCCGGCATCGGTCGGCACGTCGGGATTGTGACCGGTGTGACGAAAAACACCGTCCAGACCGTCGAAGGCAACTCTGGCGACAAGGTGCGGTCACGTGTCTACTCACTTCCATGCGCTGCGGTCACGTCGTTCGGAAGAGTCCCCGCGTAAGCGCAGCAAGGAAAAAGAACATGTTCGAGACCTTCGTGAGCCAAAATCTCGGTTCGATGCTAGGCGGGGCAGCCGGCGGCGCCCTGGTGCCGATCGTGTTCATGCTGATCCGCTTGACCCTCGCGAAGCTGCGCCCGATCGTGCAGAAGACGCCGACGCAGGCGGACGACGTCGCGCTGGACGTGGTGGGTCAGGCGACGGACATCGCGGAGAAAGCTGTGGACCAGGCGCTTCACCGGAAGTGATTCAGGCTCCACACGCCGAGGGGCCCATGCCCGACTACTGGTACGAGTGTTTCCCACAGGAGTGACGAGCTAAAGCCGCCGACGGCGTCGACCAGACATCGCTGGCTGCCGAATATAATGTGAGTGCTGCCTGTGTCTCGCTTATTGTAAACAATAAGCGCCAACCGATCGAACAATAGAGAGGTGTCCCATTCGAGTCCGAGTCAACGCCGATGCCCAGCTTGCCCCTGCCGGGCTCAATACCGATCCTCACTTCGGTGAGATCGTCGCCGACAGCACCACGGGCACCGCCGCCCTCACCACCGGTCTGCCGATCCTCGCAGCGTCCTTCGCGACGTCGGCGAGCTTCGGCCTCACCTGCACGCCCGCTTCCGGGTCGATCACGATCGCGCGCGCCGGTCTGTACCTCGTGACCTTCACGGCGTCGGATAACACGGCTGGCACGACCGCGACGACGGGAACGGTCAGCCTGCAGAAGAACAGCGCCGCCCTCACGGTTCCCTGCGATTCGAAGCAGGTGAACTTCACGGGCGTCTCGGTCTTCGCTCCCTTCGTTGGACAGCGCGTGCTGTCCCTCGCCGTCGGCGACGTCCTTCGCTGCATCGTGACGCTCTCGAGCAGCACCCTGCTGATCAAGAACTTCAGCCTCGCCGTCGTCCAGCTCACGGACGCCGCGGTCTCCCCGACCACCTGATGACTCGTTTGACCGGAGGGTGCCTTGGTGGCACCCTCCGGCAAATCTCGTACCAACCCCGCCGGGTCCTTCGGACAAACCCGGTCCAGCGCGCAGGACAAGCACATGCCCCTCGGAATCACCGGCAACAACCTTTCGCCCCAAGCTTTCCTGCGCCTCGAGCGCGACTTCATCCCCGGCATCCTTGCCGCTGACGTCGACTACTTCTCCGCCGCGACCGCTGGTGGGGCCCAGGGCAACTTCAACTGCTCGGCATCCGCTGCCGGTACGGCCGTCTTCCTCTCGGCGATCGCGACGGCAGCCCCCCTCGGCACGGCACGCCTGCCGACCTTGACGATCACCGACAACGCCTTCGCCTCCGCCCTCGCGGTCACGGTGCGCATCGTCGGGCGGCGGTTCGGTCGCACGGTCGTGCAGAGCATCACGGCCACCTCGGTCGACACCTCGGCGACAACCGTCGCAGGGACGACCGTTCTGGACGAAGTTGTCTCGGTGACGATTACGTCCATCGCGAACAACACAACCTCCGACATCCTCTCGATCGGATTCGACGGCACGACCGTCGGCCTCCGCCGGCCGATCAAGAGCGTTCGTTCGGTGAAGTTCCTCGAGAAGCGTGTCTCGGGTGCGCCCGACGCCAACGCTGGCGCCACGGCCGGTGCTGCCGGTGCCATCGCGACGACTGGCTCCATCCGGGCTGGTTCGGTCATCCAGACTTCGACCTTCGTGAAGGTCGCCGGCTCCGCGGTTGTGGTGTCGGCCCTTTACAACAACGTCGCAATCGAGACGACGGACACATACACCATCGACTATTTGGCCGATGGAGTTGGCGAGTTCTTGCCGCAAGGCAAGAAGTACGCTTGAGGTGATTGATGGCTGATGCAGTTGTTGCCCCGGTCGCGGACACGCCCGTTATCTCCACGGAAACCATGAGGGGTTTTCTCGAAGGTACGGAGCCGGAGTCTGAACCAACCGAGGCGACGAACGAAGAGACGGTCGACGAAGAGTCGGACGTTGAACCAGCCGCAGCGGAAGGCTCTGCGGAGCCTTCTGATGACGACGAAGAGGCGGAAGAGTCTGAGGAGGCTGCGAAAGCGGCCCCGGAGGACAAGGAAGCCACCGAGAAGAAGAAGAGCAGCCGCCACCAGCGGCTGAAGGCGCAACGGGATCAGGCCCTGACTGATGCCGCAACGCACCAGAAGCGTACCCATGAAGCCGTCCACCTTGGCTTCCAGTGGCGAAGCGAAGCCCTTGCGCTCCGACAGGAGCTGCAGCGCATCGTGAAGGTCACAGGGTACAAGGTCGACCCGAGGGATGTGGAGCTGTTCACCGCCCGACGCACTGCGGAAGCGCGCGAAATCTCTGAGGCCAGTCAGCGGACCATCCAAGAGGTGGACAAGTCGCTGACCGAGAACCAGACGAGGGCCGCGCTGAAAGAGCAGTACCGCGAACAGGCCGATGGACTCGCACAGAAGCACGGGCTCGAGCGCAACGACGTGTTGTTGGCCTACGCCAACACTCTCGATGCCGGCAAGAACCTCACGATGGAGCAGGTGGCCGCCAACCTGGGTCGTGCTCTTGGGAAGGCCCCTGCGGCTCGCACGCCGCAGCAGGCCCAGCTCGCCGCCAACCGCGCGGCGCCTCAGACCATGAAGCCCGGCAAGGCTCCGGCTCCGAAGTACAAGAACACCACCGACGACATGAAAGCTTTCTTGACGTCGAAAGGCTGAGCCTCTCATGACCATCACCGTCTCTCAGATCAGCTCCCTCGTCGGCCGCTTCACCAACTCCATCGTGAACGAGCAGGCCATGCTCGAGTGCCCGTTCGTCGGGTCCGGCACGATCAAGAAGAAGAAGATCCGCGACAAGACCGGCGTCGTGAACATCAAGGCGGGCGAGCTTCGCTCAGCCGGCGCCGTCGCCGACGGCGGGACCCTCCCCGAAGGCGCGGACGTGCAGCCGGTGCAGGGGACCTACCTGCCCGTCGGCATCTTCGCCCGCATCAGCATCCCCCGCATCGCGGCCAAGCTGGCGTCGAGCCTCGACGACGGCATCGACCTCGTGAAAGAGGAGATGGAGTCCTGCGGCCAGACCCTCGGTCGCATCCTCGGGCGCTCGATCTTCGTGCAGACCCTCTCGGGTCCCACGGCGAACGTCGCCGCGGGCTCGACGACCTTCACCGTCGCCAGCGCTTCGGGCTACCGGGTCGGCATGGCGTTCGAGGTCTGGCGCACCAACACCGCCGTCGAGGGCACGACCGCCGCGACCCTTTTGTATGTGACGAACATCGCCATTCCGACCGATGGCGTGTCGGACACGACGATCACGTTCGTCGGCACGAACGGAGGCGGCAGCAACTCGGCGTGGGTCGCCGCGACCGACACCCTGTACCTCCGCGGCACCAAGTCCAACCCGATGGTGAGCCTCGGCGACGTCACGGCGGCAGCCAGCCTGTACGGCCTCGTCCACACCGGCAACGAGTGGTCAGGCAACCTGAACACGGCCATGACGACCATGAGCGTCCCGCAGCTCCGCTCCGGCATGACGGTCCTCGTCCGCCGCCGCGGTGCCAAGCCGACGCACATCGTCAGCAACCGTCTGAACGAGGAGCGGTACTCGAACCTCCTCATCAACAACCGCCGCTTCATGAACGGCAAGATGGATGCGGTTGGCGGAGCCTCGTTCGACCTCGAGGGGATCCCCTGGATCACCGACGAGAACATCGACGACACCGACGTGTACTACTTCAACGACAAGGACGTCATGCTGCACGAGTTCCAGGGCTTCCTCCCTGAGACCAACGGCGGCAAAAAGGCCGGCATGGACATGGGCGCCGCGCTCATCTCCGACACGTCGCTGATCTACGACGTGCAGGTGCTCGGCATCTACAACCTCCGCTGCCAGCGCCGCAACGGCACGCTCCGCTTCTCCGGGGTGGCCGCGTGAGGAAGGTCTCCGACGCTGAGCTGAAGCGGCAGATTCTGCGCAACGGTCCGCGTTGGGGGCTGGTCCCGATGCAGTCCCCTTTCGGGGACTGCCTCGTGGCTGAGGACATTCCGATCCTGTTCACCGCCGCACCCGGTCTGCTTTGTCTGACTCGGGTGCGGCGTGACGTGACGGCGGTGAACACCGACTACCCTTGGGCCTTCTTGCTCCGCAACCGGAAGCACAAGCCTGAGCGCACCGCCTCTCTCCGAGCCGAGCTTCGGCAGGTGGCCGCGAACGCAGAAGCGGTTCGCCGCAAAGAAGCGGCGGTGCACGAACTCGAGGGCGACATCCGTCGCGCCGACAAGGGACGACAGATTTACTTGAGGTGATCGATGACCCTCACCCTGGCCACCGCCCGTTTCACGGTCCTTGACCACCTTGACGACGACAACACGCGCTGGTCCGAGGCCCAGGTCGACCGCGCGTTGTCCTACGCCCTCTCCCAAACGCTATTCGACTACGCCTCGGGCGGCGGGGACCGCTTCGACGTGACCGAGGCCCTCTCGACGACGGCCGGCTCTCTGTCGCTGGCGACTCGGGTTCCCATCCTCATTCGCGGCGTCTCCCTCCTCGTCGGACAACGCTACTTTCCGTTGACGCAGCGGCCCATCGAAGACCGCAGCATCACCGACGACCAAACCCGCAGCCTGCAGGTGAGGTACGTCCGCGCCTACGCCCTCCCGACCGACTCGACCCACCCGTTGGTGGGTGTCGGTGCGACGCCGGCTCTCTCTTGGGACGGCTTCGACCATTGGGTCTGCCTTCGCGCCGCGATGTTCGCGTCGACGAAGGACGCGGAGCTTCGGAACGAGTTGGTGGATCAAGAGGCGCGCGCGGCCTCGTCCGTCATGACGATCGCCAAGACGCCGACTGCCCTGCCCTTCCCGGCTCGCCTTCGGTACTACTCCCAAATCCTCGTCTGGACGTGGCAACGCGACACGCAGACGCTCATCCTGACGAGGCGCTGGTGAGCCTTTTCGGCCGCAACTCTCGCTTCCCTCGTTCGGTTCAGACCGAGTTGGATGAGCGTGCCGTGTACGACGAGGCGGGCCTCACCTCGGCCTTGCTCGAGCTGGCGAACAACGCGCGGCTGAACCGCTCCATCGTCCTCTGCGCACCCATCTACCTGACGGAGACCTTCATCGTCCCAGCATCGCTGGACGGCTTGGTGGTTCGGGGCATCGGAACGGGCACGGGCTTCTTCTCCTCGGCAGCGCGGGCTCTCCCGCGCGCTGTCTTGATCACCGAAGACGTCACGTCGGTCACCTTCCAGAACCTCTCCATCGGCGGAGGTTGCGCAACCGGACTCCATGTCGCTGCGCCGGTGGCGGCGAAGGTCTCGATCCGGGGTTGCATGCTGACCGGCACAACGAAGCCCTTGGTGATCACAAACGGTTTCGACTGCTCGATCCTCGATTGCGACGTCGAGGCGGGTACGGATCCTGCGGAACTCAACACCTGCGTCGACTCCTCGATCGTCGCCTGCCGCTTCCGCTCTGCCCTTGTGCTCTCAGGAGGCTCCAGAATCGTCCTGGGGCAGAACTCCCAACTCGGGGCTGTCATCTCAGGCGCCACCGCCCTGGTGGCCTCTGGCAACGTCCTGGCGGGCAACCTCGACACCTCGGCTGGCGGTGGTTCGGTCATCGTCGGCAACTACCGCAACGGCTTCACCATTACGGCCGCGGGTGGCGACACCAACACGGGGAACCACGCATGAAGCCGATCCCGACCTTCCGTGTCCCCCTTGCCGGTCTCGCATCGCGAGACGCGTGGCCTCTTTCGTCCGGAGAGCTGGCCGTGCGGTCCGGCATGTACCAGCGCAAGACGCCTTCCAACGGCTTGTATGTGGGCGGCTTCTCGGTTCACAACCCTCGAACCAACGAGGTCTGGTTCTACCTCGTGACGCAGGATTCCTCGAATCTCATCGTTACAATCACGACCTACGACCAAGATTGGGTTGTCGTAGACAGCATCCAAACCAACACGACCTCCGCCGTTCAGGCGGTCAACCTGACCGCGGTCGAAGACCAAATGATGGTCTCGAGCCCGAACTTCACGACGTTGTGGGCGGTCGTCGGCACGCCTCTCCTCAAGGCGGAGAAGACCGCATCGGCAGTTCCGGGTCGTGTGACCCTAGACGTCCCTTGCGGCTTGTCTGTCGGGTGGGCGGCTCGAGCGGTCATCGCCGGCTCTAACGCGCTCTACATCTCAGATGCGCTGCAGCCTCGAACCTTCGACCCGGAGAACGTGCTGAACCCGCCGGGTGGAAACATTTTCGGGGTCACGGTCTCAGCGGGCGGCGCCTTGGTGATCTCGACCACCGATGGCGTTTGGGCTCTCCCCGAGGACGCTGCCAACTCCCCTCGGGTGTATGGGGTGTGGTCCAAGCTGTCCGACTACAACTGCTTTCAGCATCGGAACGTGTCCAACATCCACGGCGCTTTGTACGGCCTGACCTCGCAAGGGTACCGTCGAATCGATCAGCAGGGTTCCGAGGAGATTCACCTGGGAGAGCCCTCCGCCGTTCCCGCCTCCGCCCTCTTCCCTCCGGTGGCCTGCGACGACTTCCGTCGAGGGTCCATCTTCGCAGGGCAGTACGGACCGGTGGTCGGCATCGAATCCCACATGAACGTCACCCACCTGTCTGCAGGCGTGAAGAGCTGGTGGCGAATCCCCAAGGCGTCAGGCGCAGCGGGCACGCACCGCGTGGTCGGCGTCATGTCCGACGCTGACGGAACGGACATGGTGGTGCTTCCAACCGGCGTGTATCGGCCCGAGGGTTCCGTCGACACCCGCGTCGATACTGGAGGTAGCATCGGCAGCTCTTCGGTTACCGGGGCGGTCCTCGGACCCATCCCGACTCGACCCGAGTTCAGCAACGTCATTCGTTGGGCGGACTTCGGAACCGACGGAACGGTGATGACGATCGCCGTCGGGAACGGAACCAAGAGCGTTCTGGTGCCGCAGGTCGCCCCGGTCACGGGGACGGACTCATGGGGTACCCTGTACCAGAACGCTCGGTTGCGCAGCCGGCGTGTCAACTTCGTTGAGCGAACGGATGAGATTGTGATGTTCGCCTCCATCCGAGGTCCAGGGGACCGATTCGGTCCTGGCTTCGACGTTCATTGCGCCGGGCCGGGCCGGAAGCGGAGGACTGGATGACCATCTCGTCAGGCGTGATCGACTACTCCGAGATCAACTCGGAGTTCTCCGTTCTCTATGAGACCCTCATCACCGCACAGGGGATCCGGGGCAAGGATTGGAGCTGGGAGTTCGACGTGATCGCCGGCAGCTCTGGCACGCCAGAGCGGACCCGCTCCTTTGAGTTCACGGCACCTGACGACATCGAGCTGCTCTCGATGGAGGTCACGTTGTGGAACTCCTCCGCGGTGTCGCGCTCCGTGACCTTCACGGTCAGCGCGGTAGCTGCGGAAGCTGATCTCACGTTGACCAACACCCCCCTCTACACGCCCGGGGGCGACCCTTTGTCCTTGACCGCAACGTCCGCAGTCACGACGGAGGTTGTGAGCGCGGCGATCGTCTCCCCGGTCGGCTTTCTGATTCGAGGGGCCCGGTACCGGCTTCTGATGGCGTTCAGCTCCGCCGGAGTCATGAACCGCACCATCTGTTCCTTGGTCGGTCGTTCGCGTAGGAGGGCCGGATGATCCCTCGACTCCCTTACGCTTGGGACGTTGGCCAGACCCTCTCACCGGACCGCCTCACGGGCCAGCTTCGGCGTATGGCGGCCGACATCAACACGTCCATGTCCCGGCGGTACACATACTCCCAGATTGTCTTCCCGTTGTACGGGATCGCGTCCACCGACACGTGGAACAACTCGCTGATCTTCGCAGCACCGTTCAACTACGACATCGTTTCGGCCGAGGTCGTGTACTACGGCTCAGCCAACCTGACGAGGGTAACCTTCAGCGTCGGCGGGACTCAACTCACGGTTTACAACGCCGGCGTCGGCATCCGCAGTACGGGGACGTGGAACACGTCCAAGCACATCAACACGATAACGAACTCGCAGTTCGGCATCGTGGCGACGGCGTCGACCGGTGCTTGGAATATCGAAGGTGGCGAGCTGGTGGTAACCATCCGCACCGACCGTGGGAACGCCGGTCTCTCCTACCCTGACCTAACCTACCTCGAGAGCAACCTTCCGGCTCCCGGTGCGGCGAGTAGCGAGACGAAGCTGAACACGGAGATCGCCAAGGCGACGGCATCTATCGCCGCCGACATCGCGGCGGACCGCTGCATGCGGATTGAAGCTCGGGTCTGGCGCAACGTCCCCGCAGGCGCCCTGACGGCAGACCGGGCCAAGTTTCGGGTCCCGCAAAGCCTCCGTCGTCTCTCCCATCTTTGGGCGACCATCGTTTGCGCTGCGACGTCCTCAGTCACATTCTCCCTGCAGAACGCGGTACCTGCCGACGTCGCGTCAACGACGGTGGTTGGCGCAGGCGTAGTGGTACCTGCTACCTCGGGCCTGGTGACTGCCGGGGTTTCGCAACCACTCGATACGCCGTACACCTCGGCGAACGACTACTTCGCCGCGATCGCGCGGTCGTCTGGCACCGACGTCATCAAGTTCGCGTACCTTCTCTTTTTCTGGTCGTGAGGCCCCAATGCTGATGCCCCGCAAGATGCCGTACAACCCGGCCGGCGACCCGAACAACATGCGCTCGAACGCGGCCCGTATGGCGGCGGAAGAAGACGAGGTGGCGCCGGCCCCTGTCATCCCGACGACCAACATGCGGATGCAGCCGAAGGGGATGTCGAAGCCGGCTGCGGCTTTGCAGGCTTTTTTACAAGCGGCTCCGGTTCAGTCGACGGCAGGACCGACGGCAGCCTCGGCTCGACCGCCGGCGATGACCGGTGACCCGCACACGAGTCCAACCCCTCCGGACCCGGAGCAGCTCCGCGCCGCTGCGCAAAACGACCTGCTCAACAACAACCCGCACACCGACACGACCCAAGAGGAAGCTCTCATCCGAGAGCTTCTCGGGCAGAAGGTCGGCCAAGGGCAGCGAGAGCTGAACGCGCGCATGGGCGCTGCAGGCTTCGGGACGTCGGGTGCCCTCGGCGCCGCGACGGAGAACATGCGCTCGGACGCAGCTCGAGCTGCAGCGCAAGACATCCTCGGCGAGCAGCACAACGCCGAGAACCGTTGGCGCCAGAACGTCACCGCCGGCATCGGGGCTCAGGACTCGGACCGTGGCCTCTCGATGCAGGAGCAGAAGTACCAGAACGAGTTGGCGTTGGCTCAAGAGGCGCAACACCCCAACTGGCACGACACGAACAACGACGGCAAGGACGACGTCAACGGCCAGACTCTCGAGGAGTACCAATCCGGCGCAGCCTTCGGGCAGAAGCTGGGGTTGGAGGGGAATCACGAGTACAACGACATGGGCCTCTTCTCCATGTTCGACGCAGGCGGCTCGGAGAACAAGCCGTTCTCTGTCGGCCAAGAGAATGAAGCGCAGATGCAATCTCGAGGCTGGCGGATGAAGCAGGGCTTCGGAGGCGCACGCAAGTACCAAGACCCGAACACCGGAACTTGGTACGTGGTGGTGCCGCGATGAAGTACAACTCCCCCTTCCTCTCCCTCGACGAACTCGAGCGCGACCGCGAGAAGTCTTTCGGCGCCGCCGTCGACAAGGCCGCGAACACGTTCGGTAACATCCCGCTTACCCTCGAGAACCTTCGTCGGTCGGATGAAGACCGACAGGCCAAGCTTGGCAAAGACAAGCAAGACGCAGCCCTCGCAGATCAACGTCTCGAGGCAGGCACGACGAAGGCGACCAACGACGCAGCGGACCGAAAGCAAGCGCTCCTCGACCGCGCCGTCGCTGCCCACGTTGGGGCTGGTGTTGGCCAACATCTGACCCGGGAGAAGGTGGTTGGCACCTCCTTCGACAACCCGGACCTTGGCGAGCTGACGAACTCAAACGACGTCGAGGCCGAGTACACGAAACAGGACCTCGCGAGGCAGAAGTCCGAAGCGGACATCGACGCGAAGAAGGCAACCGCGAATGTCAAACCCGGCAATCTGGTTGCCCGGCAGGCAGCGCAAGAGTTGTCGGCGAAGCTCCTCGCTCTTCGCGAGAAGAAGCTGATCAACGACGACGAGTATCACGACGCCCTCATCCATCTCGGAAACGTCCGAGCGGGGATTGCTGGCGATGACCTGACTCTCAAGAAGGACAAGTTCACGCGCGAGGTCTCCCGTCAGGAGAAGTCGGACCCTCTCGAGTTGGAGAGGAAGCGCCTGTCGACGACCCGTGACCTCTCCAGCAAGGAGAGAGAGCAGTTCGCCGACATTACTTCGAGCATCGACCGGATCGACAACCTGATCGCCTTGAAGCGTTCGTCCGGTGTCGACTCCGGCCCCCTGGCCGGTCTCGGCTCTCTCATCCGTCGCAAGATCCACATGCAGGGTGCGGATGATGCGACCATCCGTGCGGCGACCGCGGACATCGGCAACGAGCTGATCTCCAAGTTCGCCGGCAAGGCGGTGACGGCAGCCGAGTTGGCGCGCGTGATGGAGACCATTGCGTCGATGTGGGACGAGGACGAGATTTTCGAAGTCCTCATGAACGGCCTCAAGACCAAGCTGGTCGAGAAGAACAACGCCATGGTAGACACCCTCTCCTCCATGCCCGGTCGTGCGTGGGTTAGTGGTGCGCAACCCAAGCGCGACAAGGCCGGCAAGGCCGAGACCCCTCGAGTCAACGCAGCCCCCGGCGCGACTGGCGCGCCGCAGGCATCTCCGCCGCAGGCACCTCCGACGCAGCCGGCCCCTGCGCCTCCGGGCTTCACCCGGATGAACACCCCGAAGGGTGTCAAGCTAGTTCCGAACGAAAAAGTCGACGAGGCGATCAAGCGCGGTGCCTTCCCCATCTGAGGTGACACGTGGCCGATGAGAATGACGACGCGCTTTCCGACGACGAGTTCTTCGCGAAGAACAGCATCTCTGACGACGAGTTCTTCGGTGCTTTCAACGCGGAGCCCGCGGCTCCGGTGAAGCCGCCGCGCGACCCGGCTGAGGACGCACGACATGCTGGCAACGCAGAGCGGATGCGTCAGGAGATGACGACGACCCGTCGAGAGGACTCGAGCCCTTGGCAGACGGCCAAGGATTTCGGCCTTCATCTGGGTGACACCCTCACGGCCGGTGGTGGTGATGAGCTGTACGCCGCGATGAAGTCCGGACTCCTGACGCCCTGGGACGACGGCTCGTACAACCAGCACCACCAAGAGGCCGAGCAGGCTCTGCACGACGCGTCTGCGCGGTCCCCGACCGCCACGTCGGTCGGGGCTCCCCTCGCAACTCTCGGCCTCGGAGCCGCGGGTGGGGCGCTCAAGAGCGTCGGCACTTCCGCCTTCGAGCAGTTCATGAAGACCAAGGCCGGCGGGGCAGGTGTTGGCGGCACCCTCGGTTTCGGAGCCGGGTTCGCCAACACGCCCAGCTCCGAGGGTCTGCCGGCCGCCCTGTGGAACGGAGCTAAGGGTGGCGCCGTCGGCGCAGCCGCGGGCCTTCTCCCAGGGCTCGGAGCGGCAGGAGCCAAGAGTCCGACCCTGAGCCGCCCGGTCAGCTCCTTTCCCGCCATGGGTTGGTCCGAGCACATCCCGACGTCCCTTCCCGGTCCCCTTGCGGCTCCGGGTGCGTTCTTGCGCGACGCCGTCGGCTACGTCCCCAAGGTCGCCCGGAACGCCTACTCAACGGTGACGCGTCCGCGTACGCCGACCGTTCCGAACGCTCAGTTCGAGCAACCTCCGGCCAACGGGACCTTGAACCTCGAGGACCTCGGCGGTCCCTTCGACGGCCAGTTGATGGGCAACGAAGCACCGCCGTCGGCGACCCAAGGTGTCGAGCCCCTCACCGGCGGTCGGGTGGCGAAGAACGAACCGGCTGCGTTCCAAGGGTGGCACAAAGAGGGACCTCTCTTGGAGGAGCCGCTTCCCGTCGACACCCAAGACACTCCGTTCTCCCTCGGTCCGGTCGCCGAGGAGATCCCCGGTCAGAGGCCGGTCGGGCCCAACATCCAGCAAGACCCGTACGACGCCCCGAACGCGCGTAGCCTCCGCAATGCGGAGAAGCCTCCTCTTGTTGGTGTACACGACGACCCGGGCCAGATGGCCCCGACTGCGCCCAACGCGACGCCCTTCCAGGGCTTCGCCCCACGCGGTGAACCTCCCATGCAGGTGACCGGGTTGATGGAGGACATCGGTCGCATCTCACCGGCGAAGCCGGCTCCCTGGGATCAGGTCTCGGCTCCGGG
>ERZ1292642.446-Hain-H14-01um-R1-446-length-23997-cov-6_pt1 | contig 23997 bp, 29 predicted proteins | sample MGYA00564403_ERZ1292642 | MGnify/ENA primary metagenome ERZ1292642 (study PRJEB36523, sample SAMEA6512643) | groundwater metagenome | collected 2019-01-09 | study: AquaDiva: Metagenomics assemblies of 32 groundwater samples
CCGCATCCCGACAGGCTTTATCCGCATCCCGACAGGCTTTATCCGCATCCTGATAGGCTTTATCCGCATCCTGATAGGCTTTATCCGCATCCCGACAGGCTTCAACCGCATCCCGACAGGGTTTGGGCAGCACCCCTTTTACTTTTTTAAGCAATTCCAATCGTATATTTATTTCTTCCGGTGGTTTATTGTCTTTTATGTATCTCAATCTTTCATCAATGTCGTCGGAATATTCTATCAATTTATCGTGATGCACATGCCAATAATATCCAGCCTTTTCTTTGCTCATTCTGCCCACCTTCCGTTTATAATTTTGGTATAAATCTTAATAGGCTTTTCCTGTTTACTGACTACTGCACTGGATTTTATACTTCTTTTATTATATTGAATTAAATTCTCCATTTTATAAATACCAGAATGTTTCTGTGGTGGTTTGATATATTCGTGATACCAAAACCAGCTGAAACTCAATCCCATGACAGTGCAAATCGTTATTCTTGTTATCAATTTACGCATTTTTAAACCTCCCTTCTCAAAATATCTCTCCCCTAAGCTTAGACTCATTTTCCTCGTCATGTATTTCGTGCCATTCGATTTCTTCGATTTCTTCTTCTGATACATCTGGATATATTTTTTTCACTTCATTTTGTCTCAAATTTTTAAGGATCTGATTTTGAACATATCTAATACTTTCCTCGACAATATCTAATTGTTCATTAGTCCACATTATCTTTTTTAATATCTCATTCATTTCTGGCGTTGATACCTCTGTGTATAACATTAGCAGGAGTTCTGCTCGTTCTGACTCTAGCGTGGTCTTAATTAGCCATCGCTGCCGGTCATCTACTTCGGACAAGTCAAATTCCCGCCATTCTGTGCCTATTTGTACGGTTACTTTATTTCTCATTGTCAATTGATTTTAAGATTGTTATCATCTTGAAATGCTCGTCAATGAAGTCTTTTATGTATCTTTTTCTGTTTCGCTCACGAATCTGATTACCCCATTCTTCTCTGAGGATTTTTAGAATAAAATAAGATCGGTTTTCTTCTGAGAGACAATCTATCAATTCTTTTGTGCCCTTTGGAGTCAAAGTAAAAGAAATAATTTGTATATCCTTCTCCAATTCCTCTAAGGTTTTAATATCTGCAAGACGATTAAGGTTCTCTTCTAACGTTGTAATCATTGTTCTCTCCATTTCCTAGTTTATCTCCCTCCCCGGACTAGCGGAGGGAGAAGGTTAAAATTATCTTAAGCAGTCGCTTAAGAATACTACGCCTAAATCAGCGTAGGTTATATCTGTATGGTCTCTGAGTATTGCCTTGAGCCTCTCTGTCGTAATTTCCTCCCCTTCTGCGTTGTCGAGATAATGACTATATAATACATGTTTATCGCCATCCGTAATGATATATTCTCCGATGTCTATTTTGTCGAGATTATGTAATTTTATTTTTACTTCTCCTGGTTTCATTTCCATTCTCCCTTCTCACAGAGATTTTATTTTAGAGCCGGACGCCCGACCCCTTATTACTGTATTACATTATATTACATTATATTATACTTGTCAAGTACAATTTTTATTTATTTTTACAAATTGCCTGCAAACCCGCATAATATAAGGGATACGAGGGGAAAAATTATTTTATTTTTCTTGCTGGAGAAGCGACTAACAAGTTTCTTTTCCGACATTTCTAATCTCCTTTCGATATTGTTTGTACTTTTCTTTTGAGATTTCTGTGGGATTTACAAAACAGAAAGCGTCTTCGATACAATCGGTTGATTCAGACAACTTCCAATTATCCCGTGCATTGACGATTAAAAAGCCACGATTGTTTATAATTTTCATACGAACATTTTCTTCTGGATTTTAGAAGTCATGCGGTTAGATATTGTGTGATAACCTAAATCAATACCTACGCCTTTACGGTTTAATTCTTCTGCTACTTTAAGCGTGGTAGCCGATCCACAGAACGGGTCAAGCACAATATCCCCCGCCTTCGTGCTGCATTTAATCATATGTTCAATAAGTCTTTCAGGCCACATTGCATAATGTTTTTCAGATGAAGGCTGCGTTGGGATTTGCCATACATCGCCTGGATTTTTATAGTCGTAATTATTAGTTTTTAATCCAGCCGTCCTACTCCTTCCTGTGGTAGGAATTTTTACTGCATCCAAATCAAAATAATATTTCTCTTGCTTTGTAAACATAAAGATATATTCATATTTTTTACTGAATCTATCGGTTACGCTTTCCGGCATGGCATTACTTTTTAACCAACAGATGGTATTGCGTAAGCACCAGCCAGCATCCACAAGGGCGATAGTGACTCGGTGAGGGATTAAAAGCTGACATTTAGATGGATAATTACTTTTGGTTTGTTTATATTTCGGTTGCCCTTCTCGTAACCCACCAGCATTGTAATCACCCCCAGCTCCACCGCTACCAGCATAACTATCAGCTAAATTTAAGAACATAATTCCATCATTTCGCAGCACCCGCCATGCCTCTTTTGCCCACAACAAGGAATGAGAAACATAATCGGAAGGTGTTGGTTCGAGGCCGTATTGACCTTGCCAGGCATTGCAGTAAGTACAAAATTTGCTAAAATAACTTCCATCTCTAAGATTTGAATAATCATCTTGGTTCCCACCGACATTCGCATTTTTCCCACTACCACCAGAAGGTTTTCTCTCGTGTTCTTTCCATTCGTGTTTACAGAGTTTATCCCCGCCGATTACTATATCTTTGATGTCGTATTTTCTTAAAGCGTTCAATAGTACGGAGGGCTTGTGGCTATGAGTTGACAAGATTCATCTTCTATTGGCCAGCGTTCAAAAACGCTTTGTTGATGAATTGTCATACCTTACCCTCCGTACTTTTTCCTTTTTCCCATCCAATAGGGGCATTGCTTTTAAGAGGTGTCTTTCCTGAATGTATGGCATCCCAGTAGGCTTTTTTATGTAATGAAATATGACATGAGACACAAAGGACTTGCAGATTTGATTCTGTATCGTTGTAATGATCAAAATCTTTATGATGAATGCCAAGATTTAATTTCGATTTGCATTTTTCACATTTTATTTTGGATATTAATCCTCTGTAATTCCTCCTATCTTTTCCACCTTTCCATAAGTAATGATTTTCTCCTCTTATTTTCGACACTCTTTTTTCTATCATTTCGGCAGAATGTTTTTTACCTAACCAATAACGTGGTGATTTTCTTCTTCCTCTTTGATTAATAAGTTGTTGAACTTCCTTTGTTTTTCTTCTTGGTTCACCAATTCTTGATAGCATACTAAGAACGGTGATAGGCTTAACATTAAATTTTTCTGCTATCTCTCCGCTTGATAAACCACTTCTATAAAGACTTACTACGATATTATTTTCTGGTAATTTTCTAATAGGCATATCTTATTTATAACATATATTAATTGTATTGTCAAGTGATATTATAATACTTTGCACAGATTCGCTTTCAATCGGCCATGTATCAAATACTGATTGCTGGTATCTCCTATTTTCACGACGTTAAAAAGCCCTCCGTTTTTCTCTATCCAACCGCATATCCTATCTGCATGATTTGGTGAATTATAATAAGACCTATAGAAATTTACAAAGTCTTTGTGCATCCAAGTATCAGGCATTCGATCAGATACCTGCATCCAGCCACCCATAGCCAGGATGCAGGAATGAATAACTTTATCCACAAATTCAACCGAATCATAATAACCATGTTTTGATATGGCTTTAAGTAGTTGATTCCATGCCTTATCTGCTATTATTTCTATTGTTTCAAGAGGTTTAATTAATGCAATAATTTCTGAAGGTTTAGGAAAGAATTTGCTGGTTTGAATATGATTGCCTACGGCGCTTTTTATATCATCTAGTGGAAATTGCTTTAAAACATCATAATAAATACTTAATAATTCTTCTGAGGTGGTTTTCTCATAAGTAGTTGATAATACTGCCATGACTTTTGAAAACTCTGGCAAGTCTTTATTATCCATTATTCTTTCCCTCCAGTTTTTTATTTAACCACGATTTAATTACAGTTATATTTTTATCCTGCTTCGATTGTTCGTTTTTATCAGCTTGTCCATCATATTTACCTTCTAAAACTTTTAAAGAATTATCGGTATTCGATATAATCCAATCATAAGTTGCCCTCCAACCTCTATCGTTTTCGCCTTTACAAAACTTTAAATCATTTAACTTAAGAAAGACTTCTTTCCATTTTTCAATAGGTCGTTCTGAAAGCCTAAGTTTCTCTTGTTTTTTCCGTTTAGCTGATAAAGATATTACCTTTGGCAAGTCTATGCAGAGGGCATTCCATAAGAATGCCAAAGAGGTTTTTGGTATCATAGTATCCTCTTTCCTAGTATCCTCTTTCCTAATATCCTCTTTCCTAATATCCTCTTTCCTAATATCCTCTTTCCTAATATCCTCTTTCCTAATATCAGACTGACATTGTCCGACCATGTCATGACATGTCATGACATGTAACGGCAGTGTTTGTTCATAAGGACTTACGGCTAGTTTTTCAGGAAGCATGCTTTGCGCTTCGTGAGGGTGTGGTTTTTGATGTTTTTTGAAATTCTCGATGTATCCAACCTTTATCTCACCATGTGTTGACAATGTAATTAAATATAATGACATTAAATTACATAGGCATTTTTCTACATCAACCTCTTTATCGTACGGGAAAATGGCGGCTTCTATTCTTTTCGGTATCCATTCAAAACGACCTTCACGATCTGCATAACACCATAAGCCTATAAACAACAATCTTGTTTTGAAATCACATTCTGCCAGTTTTTCATTAAGGAAGAATCCAGGCTTTATATTTCGTGAGCGCATTTATTACCCTCCGTTTAGTTGTTTTAATCTGCGCTCTTCGGCAAGCTCTCTAATTGCAACCTCATTTTTCCCTTGCAAAAACAGCGATTCCATTGTAGTGAAACCCAGGCTTCTAGCCAGATGATACATTTTCTTTTTTTTCGCAGCCACCTTCTTTTTGCATCTTTCGGCTGATTTCTCCAGCATCTCAAGCGTATATTTCTTTTTCATTTTCACCCCCTTCCCTCCTTTTTAATTTTCCTTAAAGCTAATTCACCATTAATCGCAATCAACGCTAACCCGTATATATCTCCAACCAAGCCTTGATTCGGCTGTTTGCAGACATAGGCGCAAATCTCCTGCATATCCGTTAATTCACGGGTACAATACTGTTCGATATGATTCATGTGTTATACTATATCATACTTTTCACACCCGTCAACAAAAATAATGTATATATTTTACTTGACAACTGTAAAAACTATGTTATTATTAGATTAGCGGTGGAACGTGGCAGCGATATTAAATTACTTTTTTAGTGAGGAAGGAGAAGAAGATGAAGAATGTGTTATTTACTTTGATGTTTGTGTTGGGTTTGGGCGTGCTGGGCGTGGCTCAGGCCAATGGTACTCCGACACAGCAAGTACCTTGTTATGCCGATAAGAAATACAAGGTGGCGGAAGATTGCCCGCATTGTTGCGAAGTCAATTGTTTTAGAATCTGTTTTGATGAGGATGGACACTTAAAACTTAGGTTTGAAGGTACGCTTGTTAAGGAGAAGATACGTACCAAGAGTTACTTTGTGTCGTATGATATTGATGGCGATGGCAAGGCGGATGTAACAATTAACGCAAAGTTTAGTGAATGCGATGATGATCATTGCGGGAGAGTCAAGGGGACAATCGTTAGCGTATGCCCGCAAGAAGAAGGCGCTGTAAAGAAGGAAAAAAACAAATGCACTTTTGTTGGGTATACGACAGACCACGACAATGGCAATCACGAGGACGAATGTTGTATATCATTAAAAGATTTGGCAGGTCGCAGGGACAGGGACTAAACAGGAAAGCGTTCCACCGCGCATTCTTTTGTTCTTGACAAACGATAAATGTTTTGTTAGCCTGTTGGCAGCTATTCCGAAATGTGTTTATTAAGTATTAATAAACCATGTGAAGGCAACGCCCGTATAGGCTGCTAATGATAATAAAAAATACCTTTCGCAAGTATGAAATGAGAACTACAGTCCAAATTAAACATGAGCCAGTTACAATAACCTTTGGAAGGAAAAGCTATGGTCAAGGCGAAAATATTCTCACAGACCATCGCTCACAATCCAGGATTGATAACCGCAGGCTGCAAGGAAAACATCCGGCTTGCCGTACTTGCGAATGTGGCAAAGGTTCTTGCCCTATTTTATAGGAGTGTACGGTAAATGCTGAAATAAAAAAGTGGAAAAGCGAATTACCTTTAAAGTCAAAAGATGTACTCGTTTCGTAAAATTAATCACCGTAAATCATTAAAGGCTATAATGTATGACTCCTGCTTTAGTTACAACTAATTCTACACAGTGTAAAAAGAGAATAAGTAGTAATCTTAAAATAGATGGGAAATATAAAGAGGTTCCTGGCCCAAAACCAAAAGTAACTGGTGAGGTTTTAGCAAAATTAAGAGAGGCTTGGATGTGGGGTTGTACTGACGAGGAAGCCTGTTTACATGCCAAGGTTAGTCAAAAAACACTTCACAATTACCAAAACGCTAACCCAGAATTTAATGAGGAAAAAAAGAAGCTTAAGAAAAATCCAATATTGATGGCTCGGAAAACTATTGTCGATAATATTCCTGTTATTGACACTTCCGGTAGACCCTCAACTGCAATGTGGTTCGCCTCCAGGGGGGAAATGGGGAAGGAGTTTAAAGAGGCAGGACTTGAGGTTGATGTAAAATTCGACTTGTCGGATCGCCTTGTTAGGGCAATGGAACGGAAACGGAAGGCACTAGAAAGCGATGCCAATGCTTGATACGTTAGAAAAACCAACACAAAAAGACTCCTCCTTATCCGCAGAAGCCGCAGAAATACAATTGCAAGAAGACATCGCCGATACGCTTGACAATCCTTATGCCTTTGTAATGTATGTTTTTGATTGGGGCGTGGACGAATTAAAGGACGAATCTGGGCCGGATGAATGGCAGACGGAAGTCCTCAGATATATCGGCGCAAACATCCTCACGCTTGAGCAAGCCTTACAAATAGCCATGCGTAGCGGCACAGAAACTGGTAAAACAGCACTCATTGCTTGGCTGATCATTTGGTATATATCCACACGGAAAGATGCACATATTGTCGTTACCGCGAATACCGGTTCACAGTTAGAGAAGAAAACATGGCGTGAGCTTGCCAAATGGCACAAGCTGGCTATCAATCAACACTGGCATACCTGGACTGCTACCAAATTTTATAACAACAAAAGTCCTGAAACGTGGTTTGCGGAAGCGCAGCCCTGGAGCCTGGAAAATTCTCAGGCATTTGCAGGAACACATGATACATACGTCATGATGATTTTCGATGAAGCGTCAGAAATACCCGATAAAATATGGGAAGTGGCTGAAGGCGCTGCTTCCAAGCCTGGACATCTTTGGCTAAGTTTTGGTAATCCGTCTCAGAACACAGGTCGTTTCGCAGAGTGTTTCAAAAAATACCGGCATCGTTGGCATTGCGTGGAGATTGATGCCCGGACTGCCAAGAAATCAGATAAAGGTAAGATTCAGCAATGGATTGAGGATTATGGCGAGGACTCAGACTTTGTCCGTGTGCGTGTTAAAGGGCAAGAGCCAAGAGCATCATCGCATCAGATGTTCCCGACCGATTTAGTTGAGAGGGCTTTGGGAAGGCAAATACACATTAGCCAGTATCAACACGCTCCAATAGTTATAGGGGCTGATATTGCACGTTTCGGAGACGACCAGACAGTATTTACGGTACGCCAGGGATTGGCAATCACACATCAAAAGGCATATCGCAATCTCGATACAATGCAATCGGCAGCATACACATGCGATTTAATAGAGAAATACAAGGCAGATGCTTGCTTTATTGACGAGGGGGCAATGGGCGTTGGCGTGATTGACCGGTGTAAGCAACTTGGTTATGAGGTAATTGCCGTTAACTTTGGTTCAAATGCTTCCAAAGATAAGCAATATTTCAATAAAGGTGCTGAAATGTGGGCGGAAATGCTTGATTGGATTAAAGCCGGTGGGTGCATACCTAATGATCCAGAGTTTAGGGACGATTTAACAGGTAGAGAGTATGGTTACGACAAGAAGCAGAGAACACAATTGGAACAAAAAGCAGACATGAAGGCCAGGGGTTTAGCATCTCCAGACAAAGCCGATAGTCTGGCCCTTACCTTCGCCATGCCAGTATTCAAGCGCAATAAAGACAGAGGAATGTTACAGCAAATATGTGCTACAGACAATGCCCCAAATGATCCATTTGAGTCCATCTAGGAGTATAAATGCGAGAAAACTATGAACTATGAGATTCTTCAACAATTTACTCTTAAGTAGTGGTATAATTACAATCGGCACATTAATAGCAATCTTATTATTTATCCGTTTTATCGTGCCATTACTATGAATATCAACCCGAAAAGATTGGAAAACGAGACATTTGAGGAATACAAAGAGCGAAGGAAGCAAAGTAATAAGGCAATCAAGAAGCGATTGATGGGGTATAAAGTTAAATTTACAAGGAACGAATTACGAGAAACATTAAAATAATTTAAAATTCTTCTTGACAACTAATTGTAATTGTGTTATTAAATGGGATAAATAAGTCTGTGGGGCAATTCTCGATGCACGTAGGCAGACTATAAACTCTACTACTGAACGAGAGGATGACGGGCGACAAGCTGAATCCTTTCCTTTTAAACTGTTTAATCTTTAAGGGGGAGGGGGGTTATCGAATCAAGGCTCTAAGCTGAGTTAAAAAACTTAAAGCTTTTAAGATCGATGAGAAAACCAAGATATAGAAAAGAGGGTAAAAAGAAATACGGATGCGAAGATCGTTGTAATGATAACTGTTGTTGTAAGGAAAGATTTGAATCTTTAAACATTACAAATCAATTAACTTTAAAAAACTATGTATAAAAATTCGCCGTACCACCCCACGGACTGCGAAAGAGGCTACAATAGGAGCTTAACGGCTTTTATTGTAGCCTTAATTTTATTACAGACAAAATAACTTTGTAAATTGTTTTATATTCTTGGCAGAGAGTATGAAACGGAAAGAATAGAAATGGGAATGAGTTGCTGCCACAACTACGAAAAGCCTTGTAATGGGGATAATCTCTCTGTTACAGGGCTTTTTCCATTTCCAGAATTGGAGGATAAATAAAGATGGGAGCTCTTTTTTCTTCACCAAAACAGCCCAAATTGCCACCACCAATTGATGAGTCAAAGGCGGCACAAAAGGCGGTATCAGAAGAAGCAAAAAAGGCACGTAAGCGTAAGGGTAGATTATCTACAATCCTTACGCAACAGACATCGGAAGGAACTTTGCTAGGCGGGTAACGGGTAAAATGAAAATAGCAAACAAACTCTCGACGTACTTAGCAATACCAGCAACTATAGCCTTGTCTTTAGGTGGAATATCAAAAAGTATTGATTTGATTAAGTATGATATTTTAGATATGTCAAGGAACGAGGCTGAGGCTTATACCAGGCACATGATCTCCGATCATTTAGGTAGTGATGAAGAAACACAAACAATGGTTATGCACTGTCCTAAAGAAACTATAATACTTAATATGTCTCCAGATGGTTGCGCAACATTAAAACGAAAGACTATCGAAGGCATGGTAACATCAAATACATTAGTACCAGATCCAAAAATGGCCGATAAGATTAAAGAATTATACACAGATTCAGATAATGGCATAGTCTGTGCGATGGCCGCTCCATTCGATTTCGGCATACATAAACAAGATTATGACTATAAAGAAGAAAAACGAGGGGCTGCCATTGACCGAACTTATGGTGATGGGTGTATCTTGAGATATGGTTTTGATAAATACGGAAATAGCAAAGACTGGGCATGGATAAAATACAGGCATTAGCCTGATAAATCGAGGGTATTGTATTGGGAGGATGTTAGATGAAAAAATGGTTTGATTGGTTTTATGAGGAGAAGCGGTTTTATATTTTACTTGGAATAATGGTAATGTCTTGGCTTTGTTGTGGCATTGCCAAAGCCGAGCCACCGAATTATTCCTGGGACTCCGAACTCAAAGCCAATATAGGCAGAGATGGAAGGAGTTGGCTCCAGGGATATTTCGGCACGGGATTGATATTTGAAGGTTCAACATCAGATGGTAGCGAAACCACATTTGTTATTACAAATCCAACACGGGACAATACAATAACTATTCCAGACGGAACTGGTACAGTTGCGTTACATAATTTCATTGATATTTACTTTGGTTCATCTGCAACAAAAACTCTGAATTCTAACGAATCGCAAGCAAGTATTTTAAGGGGCTATGGAACAAGCAACTCGTGTACAGTAACGGCAGCTCCAAGTGTAGGACAAATTTACATCGTGGTAAATAACAATACAGGCAATGGTACTATGACTATGAAAATAGCCAATGGAACTGGAACGAGTGTCCTTATAAATACAACCAAAATGCTTTATGCCAATGGTACAAACACAGACTTTGTTGAAGCAGGGTTCTAAGAATTGGATAGGAAATCGCTTAAAAAATTAGTGATAGGCCGGCAAAAGGCATTGGAGCAAAAGCGGAACCTGTGGGAGCAGCTTTGGCAGGAAATAGCAGATTTTGTCATTCCTGTTAGGGAAGATATTATGGGAACACTTCAGGCAGGTATAAAACAAGGCTCCCGTATTTACGATGGCACTGCCGTGGGCGCTGCTCAGTTGTATGCTGATGGTGTACACTCCCATTCATTCTCAAGGGTATCACCGTGGTTTTCGTTACAACTTGCCGATCCCAAAATCGGAGAGATGCAAGAGGTTAAGGAATGGCTTCAGGATGTTGCATCGAGACTTTACACGACATTAGCCATGAGCAACTTCTATGACAGTTCATGGATGTTTATTTATGATGGAGGCACCATCGGCGTAGCCACAATGTACAATGAAGAAGATAGGACAAGTGGCAAGCGGGTATTCGAGACAGTACATCCTGGCGAAGTCTATATCGAGGAAAACTATTTGGGCATAGTGGATACGCTTCACCGCAAGCGCAAATTAACTGCAAAACAAGTGATAGAGAAGTTTGGAGAGGCAAATGTACCCGAAGACGTAAAGTTTCAATATAAATCCAATCCCTTTAAGGAGGCCGAATGGGTTCATTGTGTATATCCACGAGAGGATTATAATGATAGAAGCGCCCTAAGTACGAAGAAGCGATTTGCCTCTGTCTGGTATCATGTTGGTTCAGGACATATAGCACAAGAATCAGGATATGATGAATTCCCTTATGCCGTATGGCGGTTTATGAAAAGCGGTAATTCTGCTTATGCCAGAAGCCCTGCGATATTAGCATTGAGCGATATAAAGAAAGCAAATCTTATCAGTAAGACAATGTTGGGCGCTGCACAACTGGCCATTGACCCACCATTAAATATACCGTCTGAAATGAGAGATAAATTACAGATAAAGCCGCGAGGGTTTAATTATTATGGGCAAGACCACAACAGAATAATATCACCAATTAATACAGGCAGTAGTAACTATCCAATAGGGACAGATAGGGAAGAAAGAGTGCAGGCAATTATAGAACAACACTTTAAAACCAATTACTTTTTGATGCTTACGCAATCCGAAAGGGCCAAAACGGCTACAGAAGCATTGGAAATAAAGGGTGAATTGGCTGCCGTTCTTGGGCCTATGGTGGGCAGGCTCAATACCGAAGGCAGTGATAAGTTTATTGACATGGTTTTCCAGTCCGAATTTAAGGCGGGTAGACTGCCTAAGCCACCCGATATATTGCTTGAAATGGGTGGGCAGCCGATTCAAATAGTTTATCTTGGCCCACTGGCGCAGGCACAGAAAAGATTATTTATGACGCAGGGCATACGTAGCGCCCTTGAGGTCGTTGCCCCGATATTTGAAATAAGCCCAACCAGTATGGATGTGATTGATTTTGACGAGACAGTTAAAGATTTACTTGCAGGTAGTGGATTCCCAGCTAAAGATATGAATGATAATACGGAAGTTGAGAAAATAAGAGCAACCCGGGCAAAGCAATTAAAGGCCGAAGCCATGAAACAAATGATGATTGAGGGTGCAAAACCTATGAAAGATATAGTTGAAGCCGATGTTAAAAGTGGAGGGAAGCTGTCGAAGGCTTTAGTAGGTAATGCCGCTTAATAATCTATTTCCAACTAAGGAGCTTATTCAACAATATCGCAATGTGTTCTCGCATAGCGAAGCACGGCATGTACTCTATAGCATGTTATTCGACTTAGGATTCTTTAATGAAAATGTATTGCCGGAAGATTTATCGTTAAGAAACTATGCGACAAGATTATTGAATATTTTAGGGGCTGGCGAAATAACTATAAACGCAGTTGGTAATCTGGTTAATGGATTGAAAAACAATCCCTTGCCAGAAGATATAAAGACAAAAACTTTTTAAATAGGAGATGTAGAAAATGACAACGCCAAGTGAAGGAACACCTAATCAAGGCACAGAAGGAAAAGGTAGTGAAAGCGAGTTAGGATGGAGAGCGGCTTTGCCTGATGACCTTAAAAATCATGAATTAGTCAAGGGGTACACCAAGCCCGGTGATGCCATACGAGACTATGTCAAGATTAAGGGGGAGTTGGCAAGCTATATCAAACCATTAACTGAGCAATCAACGCCTGAGGAAAAAGCTGCTTATTATGCTAAACTTGGTCGGCCTGAGAAACCGGAAGGCTATGAATTTACTAAGCCAGAGGGTTTACCGGATGAAATGTTTAATCCTAAACTTGCCGGCGATTTCGCACAATTTCTTTACGAAAAGGGTGCGCCGAAGTCATTGGCTCAGGATATTTACAAATGGTATAACCAAATGGTCATTGATAGTAGCAAGACAGTAAAAGATCAGGAAGCACAGCAAGCAGTCGTTGAGAAGCAAAAGACAGAAGAAGCAGTAAATAGGCTCAAAAACGAATGGGTTGGTGATAAGTTCGAAGCTAATAAAGCCATTGCAGTTGAAGCATTCAAGAAATTCAAGATTGATGGCGCAGAAGAATTACTCAAGAATGCTGAACTCGATGGCGTGGCTTTAGGTAATCACCCTATCTTTTTGAAATTGTTTTATGAGATAGGTAAATTAACCAAAGATGATTCTGCTTTGATTCGCAAAGAGGGAAGTGGCGATCCTAATATTTCAGAAGATGCACAGGCAGCCAAAATGTTTCCCTCGATGGTGAAGAAGGCAGGGTAAAACAATGCAAATAACAGAAGAGCAAAGAACTAAATACAATCTCAACAGAAAAATAAAGAGATTGTCAAATTTAAAAGAAGCTAGATCAAAGGTTAATACCTATCGTGCAAAAAACTTAGGAGTTATACGCCAAAGAATGAACAATTGGTATCATGCTAATAAACAAAGAGTGAATATTGATAGGAAAAATTGGAGAGTAAATAACATTGACATTGCGAGACAGAAAGAACGCAATAACAAATTAAAGTGTTTGCATGGTATAACCCTTGAAGATTACGCACAAATGTATGATGAACAATGGGGTATGTGTGGTATCTGCGGTACTCCAGGAAAATCTCAATTAGACGGAACGGCAATTCAATCCGAATTGCTATTCGTTGACCATTGTCATTCAAGCGGGAAAGTCCGGGGTTTATTATGTGTTTGTTGTAATAATGCTCTTGGACTTTTTAAAGATAATGAAGATTTTCTAGAAGCAGGAATTAATTACTTGAAATATTTCAATAGGAGGTAATGGAATGGCTACACTTTCTAGTGGCTATTCATTGGTGGAACAAGCGAAAAGACTTGACCCCGATGGAAAGCTTTCGATTATAGTTGAAAGTTTGAATTTGGAAATGGGCGGGATTCTTGAGGAATGGCCTTGGAAGCCGTCAAATGATATTTGGACAAATAAAACACTGCGTAGGGCATCATTACCAGCCGGCACATGGAGAAAGTTAAACTCCGGTGTTGCTACTGAAAACAGCAAGACCAGTGAAGTAATGGATGTTATTGGTATGTTGGAAACCTATGCTGAATACGACAAGGAATACATCAATGGCTTCCCAAGTCCGGCAGTTGCAAGAATGGACGAGGCTAGAGCATTCCTGGAAGGACTTGGACAAACTCTCGTATCGAAATTGCTTTACGGCAATGCGAATGCTGATCCTGACCAATTACATGGACTTGCACCAAGACTTGCAACCGTTGACGGCAAATATGTGATTGATGGAGGTGGCACGGGTTCGGATGTTACAAGTATCTTTGTTGTAACACCTGGCACGAATGAGTCATACCTGATTTATCCCAAGAACAGCCCAACGCTTGGTATTCAGCACACCGATTTAGGAGAAGTAACCTTGACTGATGCCACAAGTTCCGCTCCTAATACATCACAGTATCAAGGTTACAGGGATCACTTCCAAGTCAAATGTGGTTTTGTTGTGAAGAATTTGAAATGTATCGGCAGGGTTGCAAATATCGAAACGGCTGGTGCATCAAATACGTTTGACGAGGATGATTTGATTAAACTGCTTAATTACATGAAGAAGAACGCAGGCACACGGATTTACGCCAATCAGGTCATTTTGACACAGGCTGAAATCAAGCTGAAGGACAAAACGAACGTAAATTGGAGTGCCGAAGATGGACTTGGTGGCTTGCCGTTTATGAAATTCAGGGGAATACCTGTCAGATTGATTGACGAACAGATTCTTTTGAATACGGAAACGGCTATAACATAGTTTTAACACAAATAATTTGGAGGGCTAAAATATGCCTATTATGGATTCTCAATTGTTGTTTGCCGAAGCATTAGACATTTCAGATTTGACTGCCTATGCTGCGGTAAATTTCACTAATGTTATAGACTTGGGTGCTATCAAAGACCACAAGGGCAATTCTATACAGCATGTTATTAATGCTGGTGGTCAACTTGCCCTTAATATTGTTGTAGAAGATACCGCGTTGGCCGGGGATGGTTCCACCACAGTAACGTTCAGTCTTTATGATCACACCACTGCAACGCCTTGGACTGGCGGTCGCAAGCTGATGGAATTTACAATTACCGTTAGTGCGACTAACTATCCAGACGGCACACAGATATGTTCATTACCGCTACCTGCGATGAAGATTAACAGGTATCTTGGAGTGACAAGTCTTGTTGCGGCTGGTGATTTGACTGCTGGCGCAGTAACGGCATGGATTGGGCCTGTAACGGTTCAACCAGTTTAATTTGAAATAAAAAGCAGGATAATCCTCTCCCTGTGTATCCTTTACCCGCAGGGAGAGGATGACTCCGTATGGAGGAATTATGGCAAACTATGTGGCAAAATATGCGTGTCAATACGGTGGTAGAGTTTTCAAGCCTGACGAAATATTGAATTACAATAAAGAAGTGGTTGTTTGTCCAGATTGTAATGGCAAGCAAGGTGAAACTGTTTGTAAGCTTTGTAAAGATTCGGGGTGCATTAATCCGCCCCATCATTTTATTAAATTAGGGGAAGAACATGCCAAAAAAGAAAAAGAAGGGGAAGAAGTATTAATAGGAGAGGAAAAGAAAAACCTTGCCATCGAGACCAAAAAAGAAGAAATAGCTGCGATTAGAAAAGAAATTGAAAGACTTGGCGGTAGTTACAATGGAACATGGGGACTGGAACGTCTCAAGATGCACTTGATTAAATATCGAAAAGAAAATGGCGAAAGAAATGTTATGCCACTCATACCAGGAGTTTAATAAATGTCTTCGGATTCCGTTCAGATAGATATTATCAATAGCACCCTTGCTAAACTTGGAGCCGTACGCATTGCCACGCTAACCGAAGATACGGTTGAAAGAATAGCTGCGACTGATATATTTGGTGAATTACGGGATAGATTACTTATTGATTATCCCTGGAACTTCTCTATTAAACGGAAAACACTGACACCGCCATCGGAACAAACGCCAACCTCTATAACCTATTCAACTACTACCGCAACAGTTACCAAGACGGCGCATGGGTATGCAACTGATATGTATGTCAGAGTTGCAGGAGCAAATGAAACCCCATATAATGGGGATTGGCAAATTACTGTAACGAATGCAAATGTATTTACCTATACAATGGATAGTACGCCCACGGCGAACGCAACGGGTACGCTTACGATTCAGCACGTGCCAGGCTTTGAATATGATTACCACTATGCCCTACCAAGCGATTGTCTTAGAGTGCTTGAGCTATACGACCCGCCAAATTTGATACATGCGATAGAAGCCGGATACTTGCTTTGTGACGAAGACGAAAAGATTTTGATAAAATATATCAAACAAGTGACGGACTATACTTTGTGGCCAATACCTGCGCGCAAATGCCTTGCAATAATCCTGGCTATAGAAATAGCGCCAAGACTTAAAGGTGTCTCCGATGTTAATACTCGTGTTAGGCTGCAAGAGGAATTTGAGAGAGAAATATTACGTGCCTATGTACTGAATGCTATCGAAGGGAAACCTAATATTCCTAAAGACATGCAAAGTAGTGACAAAGGAAATTATTCATGGCAAACTGAACGCTGAGGGCAAGAATGAATGGGGACAGAAAGAATCGGGGCAATCCAAAATTCATTCAATGCAGGAGAAATATCCCCACTCCTTAAATCCCGCCTCGACCTCGAAAGATACAAAAATTCAGCAGAAGAAATAAGAAATTTTATCGTCCACCCTCAAGGCCCCGCAACATACCGAAGCGGTTTGAGATACATAGCAACCGCAAAACCCACAATAAATCCAGTTTGGACTGCCCTTGACCCAGGAAATGGAGTATGGACAGCCCTTGCCTGGTCTCCGAAATTAAGACTTTTTGTATTATTACCCCGCAGTGCTACCGGCACCCGCTCTGTTTTGACATCGGAAGATGGTATTACTTGGACAGAAAACGTCTCCCCTGTAACAGAAACCGCCGTATGGGAATCGGTTGTTTGGGCGACAGAAATAAGCCTATTCGTTGCCGTAGCCAGCACTTCAAACGTTAACGGCTTTAGAATAATTACCTCGCCTGACGGCAAAACCTGGTTTGAGCAAACACAATCGGTTAGCAAGGCATGGCGTTCTATTTGTTGGTCTCCATCGTTAAGATTATTGGTTGCAGTTACAGATACGACAGCAGATACGAACCAAATAATGACCTCTCCCGACGGTGTGACCTGGACAACCAGAACCTCTCCAGAGGCTAGTGCGTGGTCGGAGGTCATTTGGGCGGCGGGGTTAACTCTGTTTGTTGCTGTCGCAGAGAGTGGCACATTCAGGGTAATGACCTCTCCGGATGGAATTACCTGGACTGGTAGAACCGCTGCCGAAGCAAATAATTGGAGGTCTGTTTGTTGGTCTCCATCACTGTCTTTGTTAATTGCCGTTGCAAATACAGGGACAAACAAGGTAATGAAATCATCGAATGCTATAACATGGACTGCCGTTACAGTTACATATTCGAGTGATTGGGAAAAGGTTATTTGGTCTGAAGAAATGAACTTATTCTGGGCAGTTGCAGGTGCAGGGACTTATAGAATCATGTCGTCAGCTACAGGATTAAGCGCCTCGTGGACTCAAATAGTCGCCCCAGCAGCCAGAGCTTGGAATGATATTGTATATTCACCAGAACTTGATAGATTGGTTGCTACTGCCTCCGACATAACAGATGTCACTACGGTTATGTATTATGGTGGCACTGTTGCTGAGGCGGCAAAAGTACGACTCCTGCCTTTTAAATTCTCCACAGTGCAGGCATATATCTTAGAACTTGGGCCTCTATACATGAGATTTTACAGGAACGGAGCCATAATAACACAACTTTCACAGCAAATATCAGGCATTACAAAGGCAAATCCCGCAGTTGTTACCTATACAGGAGCCAATAATTTCGCAAATGGCGACAGGTTCATTATCCGGGATGTGCTTGGAATGACTGAGGTTAACGAAAGAGAATTTGAAGTTGCAAATGTAAATACAGGGGCAAAGACGTTTGAATTATATGGTGTAAATAGCACAGCATATACTACATATACCTCTGGAGGCAATATACTGGAAATAGTTGAATTGGCAACGACTTATGTAAGAGACGATTTATTTGCAATTAAAATATGCCAATCTGCCGATATAGTTTATCTCTGGAATCGGAAATATCAACCACGTAAACTTGCAAGGTCAAGTCATGTCGCTTGGACACTAACAGCAATCACCTTCAAAGCCATCCCTACAGCCGAATTGGATTTTGATATGAAAATAAGTAAGACGGTTGCTTCTATTACACGAGTAACCACTACTGCAACTGCGACTGTAACGGCGCATGGCTTTCTTACCGGCATGTATGTAACTATGGCAGGTGCTAACGAGACACAATACAACGACACTTTTTTAATAACCGTTGTAGACGCAAACACTTTTACCTATACAATGACTTCCGATCCTGGGGCAAGTGCCACCGGGACGCTTACTTGCTCATCTACTACGCTGAAACCTTTGTCAATTACAGGAAATAAAGCAATATTCGTGGCAGGGGATAGTGTCTTTTTTGACGGTGACGTAGAAAGAGTTATTAAACATAATGTTTCACGTGGAACAATCAAAGAAGTACATCCCATTTCCATTAATAGCAATATCAAAACTGGCGGGGCAATTACACGTTCTGGCAATACAGCCACGGCTACGTTTACTGCTCATGGATTTTCCACAGGTAACAACGTCACGATTCTTGGCGTTACAGACAGTAAATACAATGGCACGTTCAAAATAACAGTCGTTGATGCAAATACATTTACTTATACCGTAACGGGCAAGCCAAATACACCAGCCACTACAACTACCGACATACTTTGCTATCTATCGCCTTCGGCTATTAATGTAAATTCTATTGCCCGCGCTACAACGGAAGCCACAGTAACAACCAGCGCCGCACATGGTTTCTCGAATGGGGATATAGTAAAGATACAAGGGGCAAACGAGGGGAAGTTTAACGGAACGTTTGAAATCTTTGACGTAGCAAGCACAACGTTTATATTTACCGTTACTGACGAGGGAGACGCAAGCGCATCAGGGACTATGTATTGCACGAAAATAGCGCCCACAAACATAGTGTCGGTGGATATAACGGACAATTTTGAAAGTACGGCAGTCATAGGCGCTGGTAGTTGGTATCTTATTGGCGCACCACAGGCAACAATTACATTTAGTATAAAAAAGCCGGTTGGCGCTGTGGTAAAAGTTACGGCAGACAAAAAGGCGTTTAGGTCTACAGACGTGGGAAGTCACATAAAATTTCCCAGTTCCGATTCCGGCACTTTCCCTGATATTGAAATCAAGTCGTATGTTAACAATAAAGAAATACAAGGGAAGATAATACAAGTATTGCATAAAGATGATGAGAGAACCGTTGATGCTGGTGAATGGACACTGGAACAGCCTGCCTGGTCTGCTTCTTTGGGATGGCCATCCGTGGGCGCATTCTTTGAGGATAGATTATGGGTTGCCAGGGACGATACATTTTGGGGGTCTGAAGTTGGTGATTACGAAAACTTCACTATCGGTAAAAGAGAGGATGCTGCATTAAATTTTACGCTTGGGTCGAGACAAATTAACCCGATACGATGGATTGAGCCAAAGGACGGACTAATTATGGGAACTACCGGCGATATATGGAAAGTAAGTGGCGGCGGCGGTGACCCTATTACGCCATCGAATATTATTGTTAAAAAGATTTCAATCGGGGGTTCTTCTGATGCAATTGCCGTTGACACGCCCAGCGCATTACTTTATATCAACCGCTTGGAAAAGGAAATAGGTGAAATTGTTTATAACATTGAAGAAGATGGGCTTGTTGCAAACGAAATAACTATTTGGGCAGAACATTTATTCAAATATGGCATTAAAGAAATTATATATCAGGAAAAGCCCGTGCCGATAATATGGGCAATTTTGAATAGTGGCGAATTGTGTGGATGCACATATCTTAGGCGACAAGCAGTTCTTGGCTGGTTTAAAATGGCATCGCCATTTGGCTTTTTTGACAGCGGCGCGGTAATTCCTGGCTCAAAGCATGATGAATTTTGGGTTAGCGTGTTGCGCCAAATCAATGGTACAAACGTCAGGCATATAGAAAAATTTGCGCCTGTGTATGGCACGGAATTGGATGATTGGATTTCCGACCACATACAAACATTTGTAGATGATGCCGATGCTACCGCTTATGCCAAAGGCTATTATGTGCCTTACGACCTTGTTGATGTCTATACCAATACGAAGGGCGAAAACGCCTTACTGGTTGACGCTGGAGTTACACAGACCATAGTTACGGCAACGGCAACAATAAGCAATTTATGGCATCTAAACGGCATGAGTGTCTATGCAGTTGTTGATGGCGTTGTAAAGGGGCCTCATACCGTAGCAAATGGCAAAATTACACTAGCAGCCGCAACTGCTGCAAATGCGGTAGTTCATGTTGGACTTGTATACGATGGTGTTCTTAAAATTGCTAGATTTGACGCAATATTTGACAATGGCACAACGAAGGGCTTAATACGGAGGGTCATAAGTATAACGGCTCAAATCTATGGGTCTGGGTTATTCAAATTCGGGGATAGCACAACCAATCTGAAGGTAGCAAAATTTTTACAGAGCGATACACCGACCCATACTTTGTTTACCGGCGATGCGATTGATTCTGCATTTACAGGCAGGCATGGTCGGCAGGCAGATATAGTAATTGTTCAAGACCAGCCATTACCCCTTATCGTACAGTCTATAACACAGAAACTAGAGGTAGGAACATGATTAAAATTGCCGAATGTACAAAAAAGGACTTACCCTTACTCTCGGTTTTGTGGGAGAAAATGATTTACGAAGTAATGCCCATCTCTAATCCAAGCAAAGAGCTATGGATTAAGCACATTGAAGCCTATATGGAACACCACGATTTTAAAGCCTATAAAGCTATTGTAAGTGGTGTGCCTATAGGGTATATTGCCGGTATGTTATTTGCTGATCCTGCGATGAGTCACATAGTGGCGATAGGCCTTGAGTTTTATGTTTTACCGGAATATCGTGGTGATATTGGAACCAGACTCTATCTTAAACTTGTAAAACTTGGTAAGGCACGAGGCGCAAAGGAAATGAGATTGATATGCTATAAAAAATCTTTGTCACAATGGGAACAAAATAATTTAGACGTAATGAGTTACTTTGTTAGAAAGGAATTATAATTGGCAGACCCGATAACATTGGCGATAATTGGTATTGCTGTTTCTGCTGGCGGGCAGATTCTGTCCGGGATACAGCAGTACAAAGCGGCGTCATATTCAGCGAAAGTATATGAGCAAGAGGCTAAGACGCAAAAACAGGCGGCAGCATACGAGGAAAAGAAACATAGGGAATCCGTTCAAAGATTTATTGGTATTCAACGCTCCAGGTACGGGGCAAGCGGAATAGATATTAGTGCAGGCGGCAGCGCACAGACAATCATTAACGACACTGCCGCACAAGGTGAATTGGATGCCTTAGCTATTCGCTATGGCGGGGATATTGCTGCGATACAAGCGAAAAATAGGGCTTCCATGTCACGCTTTGAAGGGAAAAGCGCATTGACATCTGGATTATTTGGCGCGGGTTCAACACTTCTATCGGGGGCCAGCAGTATATATGAACAAAAACAAAGATTGAAATTAAAAGGAAAGTAATCCATGAAAATTCCAATTTATGAGCGAAGGGAATCTATTCCTGGGTCGTCTGGTGGCGTTTTACAGAGGGTCGCCTCTCCTATTGGCGAAGGCATTTCTGACATCGGCAGGATTATTGCAAATCTTGGTTTTAATCAGGAAGAACACAATGCCTTGATGCAAAAGCAGGATGAGGATAATAAAACAGCCAACCTTACAATGCAATTCGACAACAATTTAGTAGATGATTATATTGATTATCACCAGCAATTAGGCGATAAGGCATACGGTTCGCAAGAAAGACTTGAGGCTTTTCAGCAATTACAGATTAAGGCGCTTACTAAAGACGTTGATAATCCAAGAATTAACCAAAATATCACGGCTTATATACAAAATAAAATAAACAATAGACGCATTGATTACGCAGGGCATGAGGCAAGACAAAGGCAAGAAGTATCTACGATCACCAGAGACCTAAAACTTGATTCTGTAACACAATCTGCTTTTAATGGTATAGGCACTCTTGACGAGAATATAGACAATGTTCGTAATTTTATTAAAACGCAGCACGACAATGTTGAAATAGGTACAGATACCGCAACTGAATGGTTATTGAATGCCGAAAGACAAGTAGCCGAAAGAACTGTTGCGGGTATGATTAATCGGACTCCTGCGATTGCTATTGAAATCATGGGATCGGGGGCTTTCAATAAATATCTTGATTCCAAGACCATTGAACATTATACAAATGAAGCACGACAAGAAGCACACAGACAGGAACTGATACAAAAAGCTGCTGTCGCCGAACAAAAGAAGATTTTGGAAGATACTGCAAGTAAAGAACTCTCAGATGCCCTCCTTGATGGCAACTTAAATACTGATATTTTGGGCAAGCATAGGGATAGCTTAACACCGGAACAATATAAATCATGGGTTAAGGAATATGATTCCCAAATAGATAATCTCAAGAAAACGATTGATGAAGAAAAGGCTAAATCCATTGAGTCTGATTTATACGTGAAAGCTATAACAAGTGACCAATTATCGACACAGCAAGGGCAAGAGGATTTTAAACAGGAAATTGCCGGTAAGGTGGCACGAAAAGAACTTGATCCTGTTAAAGCAAGGCAACTTCTCAGCGATGCCACTGAGATCGATAAAGGCAATCCAGAGCGCAAGGCGGCCATTACACAATCAATTGATAGTATAGAAGTTGCTTATAAGAATGGAATACTTGGAGAAGGTATGGAAAGTACGATTGAACGAGAAAAGATGGTTAGAGATTTAAGGGCGTGGTCAATACAAAATCCAGACAAAGACCCTGTAGAATTTACCGAAAAGGTTTTGACGGCAAAGAGAGAGTCTTGGATTAAAAGTCTATTTCGTGTATTACCAGGCGTTTCTATCTTTACTTCGCCGCCTGTTGAGAGCAAGACACCGCGAGAAGCACGAAAGTCTATCATGCAAACTACTACGAATACACAAGTTAAAATGCCTTCGAAAGATGAACTTGGTGCATTGATTAAAGAGTCCGACATAAAGACGCAGTCGGAAGCCATAAAATTCATTATGAATAAATACGGATTAACACAAGACGAAGCATTGAATTATTATAGGGGTTTAAAGTAAAATGCCAGAAGATATTTTCGGTTTAGTCGATGATATTGAACTAGCACAAATACCAAAAGAACGAGATGTCTTTGGATTGGTCAATGATATTCCCGCCGAAACTCCTGTCAAAACGTGGGGGGAAGTACAAACCCTTATTTCTCCCCACACCTCACCACGGGAACAAACACGGGTTAAAAATGCTATATCCATATCATCAACACATGATATACCATTCGATGTCGCCTATGATACTGAGCCTGAATTTACTAAAAAGCTGAATAAGCCTAACCTTTTTGACTATGCGGGTAAAAGTTTTGTTGCAGGAGTTGGAGACCTATACGTTAATCTATCCAATGTCTTTAAATGGGCACAAATACCAACAGGCAGAATCGGACAAGATTGGGAATATTACGGTAAGAAAATGCAAAATATATATGTGCCACCGGATGACAAACCATTCTCTTACGATAAGTTACTATCACCTGAATTCTATGCTACGTCTGTGATACGATCTGTACCCTCGACATTATCGCTTATTCCCGCAGCCTTAATTGGTGCAGAGCTAGGTATCGGCGCTGGCACGGGAATGACTGGCAGGGCATTGGGGGCATGCACTAAGACCATACTTGGCAGTATAGGTGCGGCAACCCTATCC